>ERZ1090880.929-NODE-930-length-15104-cov-41.011629_pt1 | contig 15104 bp, 16 predicted proteins | sample MGYA00478471_ERZ1090880 | MGnify/ENA primary metagenome ERZ1090880 (study PRJEB33644, sample SAMEA5815734) | chicken gut metagenome | biome: Chicken; feature: Gastrointestinal Tract; material: Caecum | place: Ireland | collected 2019-01-01 | study: A study of the... | reverse complement strand
TTTTTTCGCCCTTGCTGCCGCTTTGATCGCTTTTCGGTTTTGTTAGGTGTTCTTAATCTTTCAGAACTACAACCTTGTCCCCATTCTGAATGTGTACGAAAATATCGTGCTTCCCGTAGAGTTGGACGGAGATACGGCAGACCAGCAATTCATGGACAATGTTGTGAATATGCTCGGGCTGGACGACAAGTTGAAAAATATGCCAAACCAGCTTTCCGGCGGTCAACAGCAGCGTGTAGCGATTGCCCGCGCCTTGATTACCAAACCGGCGATTATACTTGCCGATGAACCTACTGGAAACCTTGATAGCAAGACCAGTGCAGACGTTCTTGGGCTTATTAAGCGAACCAGTGCGGAATTTCGTCAAACCGTAGTTATGATTACCCACAACAACGATATTGCCCGCCTTGCTGATCGGATTGTCCGCATTGAGGACGGAAAAATCGTAGGCTGAGGGGGTGAATACTATGACATGGCCGTTTGAAAATGACACTACCGCCATTATAAATAAGTTGGCAAAGAGAAATATGCAGAGTGAGAAGCGACGTAATCTCATGGTAATTATCGCCGTTGCACTTTCAGCTTTTTTGATTTGCCTTGCGGATACAATAGTAACTTCTATGCTTCAACTGCAACAAAACCAAGTCAATGACACTTATGAAGCAACATTTGTCGGCGTTACCGAACAGAATATAGAAACATTAAAAGCTATTCCCGAAATTGCCCGCGTCGGTGAATATTATATGATGGGAACAGAAAACGACGCACAAGGTTTTAGAGCTTCTTTTGCCTATGCCGACGCAGCACTCATATATACTGTCTGAAATCAAATAAAATTAGCAGAAGGTGAATTGCCGGAAAATGAAATCGTTGTAAGTAAAGTTTGGCTTTCCAAATATGCCCCAGATATAGAGATTGGCGGTACTATTAGATTAGATACCGAGAGTTTTCAAGGGGATTATATCGTTTCCGGCATTATAGACGCACCGGGAGCTGAAAACGCTGCAATTTATTCTTTTCTTGTGTCCAAAGCAGCTTTAATAAAATGGAGCGGTTATAGTGATTCAATGTATGTTGCCTATTGCCATTTTGAAAATGACAGACAGTTGGATGAAGATACAATTCGGTCATTGTATGAGCAGATTGCAGAAGAAAACAATTTGCCTGAACCGAGATTCAGCACTCTTTATTTTAGATATGCTGAAAGCAACAACTTTTTCAGATCGTTACCGCTTATGTTTACGGTGGCAGCAATCGTTTTGATTGGCGGCTGCATTGTAATACAGAGCATTTTCCACATTTCCATAAATGACAAAATTCAAAGTTATGGACAGCTTCGGACTATTGGAGCAACATCAAAACAGATCAAACGCTTTGTAAAAAAAGAGGGGCATAGGCTTGGTGGAATTGGCATTTTAGTTGGGGTTTTGTTAAGTGTAATTTGTTATTTGATTACATTTTTTGATGGATTCAATGCCCTATATTATGCCGGTATAGTCCTGCTGACGATATTTATCTGCTGGATTATGGTTTCACTTTCCATTCGGAAACCGATTAAAATAGCTGCTGGAAATTCACCTATTGAGGCGGTATACTTTTCGCCAGAACAAGCAAAGACTTCACACAGCCGAAAAAGCCATACAAAACTGAACCCTCTCTCATTGGGCTTGATGAATGCCAAGCGAGATAAGAAAAAGACGTTGAGTGTTATTTCCTCTTTGAGTTTAGGCGGCATTTTATTACTCATTATTTCTTCCATAGCACTTACGCAATCCCCGGAACGGATAGCAAGACAATATTTTCCCGATGGTGATTATAAGATTTATAATAATGCCGATTCTCTCAACAATTCATTACTTGCAGGAAATCCTTTGAACGAGGAAGTAAGGCAGGAAATTTTATCTATTGATGGCGTGACGGATATTATTATTACGCGGCAAAGTGCTTTTGCAGAATTTTCAACTGAACATTCTTCAACTCGCGGTGTGTGATATGCTTACGACGCTAAATTATGCAGATGTAGAAGATTCCTTAACTGCTGGAACAATGCCAAGCGACAGCCGTAGTATTTTGCTCGCAGACAGTATTCTTGAAACGAACGATGATATGGGTGTAGGGACTGTTTTAGAATTTTCCTTTGGGGAGGCAACAACAACCGTCAAAGTAGTTGGATTGTTTAGTCCAACGAATTGTAAAGCTGGAATTGGACATGGTTTAGGTTTAGATGGAGCGATGGTGTTTGCCCCGGAAAGCCTGTTCCAAGAGTTATTGCCGGAAATCGAGAATTTTAGCTACTCATGGAGTATCGTTAGTGATTCCAGACAAAGCCAAAGTGTTGAAGAAGGGTTGCAAAATATAGTAAGTATCCATTCTGATCTTGCCATAAATTCCTTTGCTGATACTGTGGAAAATGACACAAACAGCAAATTTTACATGGCGATGAAAATTGTATCGTGGTTGATTTTCCTGTTTGGTGTCGTCAACCTCATAAATACAACGCTTGCAAATCAGTTATCACGAAAACGGGAAAACAGCATTCTACGCTCTATCGGATTGACACAAAATCAGCTTTACAAGATGATTATTTGCGAAGAAATTTATTATGCACTATTTGCGATGGCCGCTACTTTAATTATCGGCTTGCCGGTGGCAATCTTTTCTTGCCGAGAAATTAGCAAGATTAGCTATGCTGGTGAAATCATCGCATATCAATTTCCATTCTTTGAAATGGGTCTGTTCATTTTAGTGCTGCTCGGATTAGAGTTTATCCTCTCCCTTTGGACGCGAATCAATAGTTGAAAGCCAAAGACCAGCAGGCAAAGGCCAAAGCGGAGAACACGTGAAAAAGCAGCCCCTGTATAGAGCGGACATGAGAAGCGTTCTGGATTCCCGTTTTGACATTGATCCAGTTGAAAAGAGATTCGATCGGCTGGCGCATGGAACTCACATACGTCGAAAAGGCATCGTGCGAGGGAACCTTTTCGTAGAGCAGCTTCTTGCGGGGCGTTACCAAATCAATGTTGTACCGAAGTTTCAGTTCTTCCGTCCACTTGGCGTCTATGTAAGCTCGGTCCGCAAACATGGTCCCATTGGAAACGGGTGCGCAGTCGTTGACCATCTGCTTGGCGGCCCACAGGTCGCATAAAGATGCGGAGCCAATGTACATGGCGCACGGAATGGGAAGTCTACCAGGGCGGCGCATGGCGATGATATGTAGTTTTACACCGTAATACCATTGTTTCCGAATAGGATTGCGGGTCATTGTATACAGTTCACCTGCTACTTTGGCACGGTTGCTTCGGGAATCCTTTGCCAGGAGAATAGGGCAGGAGTCGAGCATAAAGTGATGTGAACGTTCACTTTGTGCAGCGGCTTTCTCTGCCCAGATCTCAGCCAGGGCCCTGAACGCACCTGCAAGCCGGTTCAGCCGTCGGCAGAAAGCCTGGTAACTGGGCAGATTGCGGAATCTGTTTGCCAGGTGCGTTTTTGTGTAGTTGTAAATTGCCTTGCGCGTCGGTAACTGCTGTTTCAAGCCCCAGAGATAAACGGTAATCAGCTCCCTATCACTAAATTTGGGACAGTTATTGTTGCTCAGGCGTTGCATTCCTGCAAGAAATCTGCTATCATTGCATTGACGAATAGCGCAGTAAAGTATGTTGATTTTGTTCACACCTTTATTTTCGTACTTTTTGCGCTATTTGTCATTATTTTTGCCCATTTTTATTTGCTTTTTCTTTTTCCAGTTTCAACTATTGATTCGCGTAGGTGGAGGACAACATTGCCGCGGGCGGCGCCATCCGGCATCTGCGTTTCTGCAAAACCTACGAGGAAGTGCCGGACAAGTACATCCGCTATGCCGACGATGTGGTGCAGGACAGCATCATGGCCGGTGGTGATGCGGGACCCGCTTATTCCTTTGGTCAGGGCGGCAGCTACTTTGCAGCCGTGAACGAGGCTCGCGCAGCGGAAGGCGTCGTTCCGCTGACATGGGACACCGACCTTGCCCGGGCTGCTTTGCGGATCGCCATGGGCGAGGACAGCGACACCGTTCTGGATGAACTCGAGCACCAGACCGGCAAGAGCTGCGCGCTTTACAGCAGCTACGGGATGTATCCGCTGCCCAGCTGGGGCCCCAATCTGGAAAGCTTCCGCAAGAGTGCGGGCATCAGCTTCTATGGAAGCAGCGTGTGTATGCTGTACAGCATGACGTGAACACGCACTGAAAGAAAACAGCTTCGAGGTACTTTGCCGCATGGCGGCAGCCTCGTATACAACGACAGCCCTGCCGGGCTTATGGGTACCGGCAGGGCTGTCGTTCTTTTTGTGTCAGTTGAAATGTTCCTGCATATATGCGCCGCTGTTCTGGATGCTCTGGATGGGGTCGCCATTGATCCAGTTGCGGTGGGTCTCCAGCACGATGGTATCGACGCCGTTGGCTGCGGCGATCTCGTACAATCCTTCCAGATCCATGTTGCCGTTGCCCAGCTCGGTGGCGTCCTGGTCCAAAATAGGGGTCATGTAGGGGCCGCTGCCCGCGTGGCCGCGGTCGTTGACGTGCCACTTTTTCATGCGGGTGCCGAGCTTTTGCATCAGCTTGGCCACGTCGGCCCCGCCGTCTGCCATCCAGTAGCTGTCAAATTCAAAGTTGACATAGTCCGGGTCGGTGTTTTCGATCAGGATGTCATAGGCGGTTTGGCTGGCGTTCACTTTTTGCAGCTCGCAGTTGTGGTTGTGGTAGAGCAGCTGGATGCCCTCCTGCGCCAGGGCGCGGCCTGCGTCGTTCAGGCGCTGGGCAAGCTGAGCTACTTCGGCTTCGCTGCTGTAATCAAAGCGGTACATGCCGGTGATGATAACGGTATCAGTGCCGAAGCTCTTGGCCATATCGGCGACAGCCTGCGGGTCTGCCTCGATGCTGCCCAGATTGCTGTGCAGGCCGGTGACTTCCAGCCCGCTCTCCTGGATCAGCGAATGCCAGTCCAGGTTTCCGCCGTTGCCCACCGGCATACCGGCGGCCTGTGTCAGCAGTTTGACGACCAGCGCCGTTTTCTGGATCATAAAGTCGTTCAGCTCAATGCCGTCGTAGCCGCTGGCCTTGATGTTTTGGAGCGTTTGCAGGGCGTTGTCGTAGTTGTTGCACAGGGTGCCGATCATGATCTGCTGCACCGAGCGCTTGGGCCCTGTATGGGTCTGTGTCGTAGTGGTGACCGGATCCTCATGGGCGCTTAGAATGCGGTCCACCTTGATGTGCCCGTAAAGGGTGTACCCACCCACCAACAGGAGCACAAGCAGCACGATGGCCGCCAAAATTACAAACACTTTCCGGATTTTGCGTTTCATCCTGTCCTCCATTCCTGCAGCGGTATTGCATCAGCGGCCGCTGCGCGTTATTATGATTATAGCCGCGGAAGAATGCCCCGGCAACCGACAGATTTTTTCAAAATGTCGCCAATCTTACCAAGGGAGAACAGTATGAGAGAAACTGCGAAGGACCGTGCAGGCGGGGCGCAGGATGCGATCCGCCACGCGGTGCTGCGGCTGGCGGCGCGCAAGCCGCTTCACAAGATCAGCGTCACCGAGATCTGCCGGGAAGCGCCGGTACACCGCAGCACCTTTTATAAATATTACGGCTCGCCGTATGATGTGATGGGAGAGATCCAGCGCCTTCTGGTGGCTCATACAGCGGAGAGCGTGATGCACAGCCTGCAGGCAGGCGCCAATATGCACGATGCCCTCTGCAACGCGCTGAAGTATGTCCGGGAAAACCAGGAGACGGTACGCCTGCTGCTGAAGCTGGGTGACTACAGCCTGTTTCAGGAAGTGAAAGATCAACTGCCGGATTTTCATTCTGTGCTGCTGGCCTCTCTGCCCGCCGCCATGCCGCAGGCAGAAAAGCAGGCCTGTGCATCGTTTGTCCAGTTTGGGGCTCTGCACCTGCTGCTGGAATGGGTCGAGACAGGATGCAGCACTTCCCCGGAAGAAGAAGTCGCGCTCCTGTTTTCTGTCCTGGGCAGGACGCTCCGGCCCTAGGAAACGATCTTTGCAAAACTTTACGTTGTTTTATAAAGTCATATTGACAACTTGAATATTCTGCGCTACCATATCATTAGAAACACCCCACTCTTTCCAAAACGACTGTCAGGAAGGTGACTCCCATGGAAGGCCGTAGAACCGGAAAGCCTCATACCGAGCGCATCTACGTCAAAGTGACATCCGAGTTTGACACTACTGGCTCCATGGTGCCCCTGTCCATCACTTGGGCGGACGGGCGCACTTTTGCCATCGAGGCGGTGCGGGACTTCCGCCCGGCGGGGGCGGTGGGCAACGACAGGGCAGGAGACTGCTTTACCGTCCTGATCCAGGGGCGGGAACGGCGCCTCTTTTTCGAGCACATCGACCCGCGGTTCATCGGGCGGGTGGGCCGGTGGTTTGTGGAAAAGACCGTCACCGCGTGAAATTCCGAGAGGGGAGGGAAGCTGCTATGTCCGGCCCGCGCACCTATTTTGCCATCGACCTGAAAAGCTACTATGCCTCGGCGGAGTGCGCCGCCCGGGGTCTGGACCCGCTGACCACCAACCTGGTGGTAGCGGACGCCAGCCGCACCGAAAAGACCATCTGCCTGGCGGTGTCGCCCTCCCTCAAGGCTCTGGGCATCCCGGGGCGGGCACGGCTGTTCGAGGTGGTGCAGAAGGTGAAAGACGCCAACGCCGCCCGGCTGCGGGCGGCCATCCGCAGCCGCGCCGCCGTGAAAAAGGACGGAAAATGGTCTCTCGACGCTCCCAGCTATGACGCCAAAGCCCTGGCGGCGGACCCCTCTCTGGAGATCAGTTACCTGGTGGCCCCGCCCCGGATGGCCTACTACGAAAAAGTCTCCCGGCAAATCTACGGCATCTATCTGAAATATGTGGCCCCCGAGGACATGGTGGTTTACTCCATCGACGAGGTATTCATCGACGCCACGCCTTATTTGGCCTACTACAACATGGCCCCTCACGACCTGGCCAAGACCATGATCCGGGAGGTGCTGTACACCACCGGAATCACCGCCACGGCGGGCATCGGTTCCAATCTTTACCTGGCCAAGCTGGCCATGGACATCACCGCCAAGCACGCCGCCCCCGACCAGGACGGCGTCCGCATCGCGGAACTGAATGAGAACTCCTTCCGCTACCTGCTGTGGGACCACAAGCCCATGACCGACTTTTGGCAGGTGGGCCCCGGCACGGTGCGCCGGCTGGAAAAGCACGGCATCCACACCATGGGAGAGTTGGCCCGTGCCAGCCTCTACGACGAAGATATGCTCTACCGGGAGTTCGGGGTGGACGCGGAAATTTTGATCGACCACGCCTGGGGGCTCGAGCCCTGCGGCATGAAGGAGATCAACGCCTACCAGCCTGAAACGAACAGCATCTGTGAAGGGCAGGTGCTGTCCTGCCCCTACGACTACGAAAAAACACGGCTCATCGTCCAGGAGATGACCGACAGCCTGGTATACCAACTGATGGACAAGGGCCTTGTCACCGACGGCCTGACGCTGGACATCGGCTACGACCGGGAAAACTGCGACAAAGGCGGCTACCGCGGCCCGGTGCAGATCGACCGGTACGGACGAACCCTGCCCAAACCAAGCCACGGCAGTATCCGCCTGGAATCGGCCACCAACCTGGGCAGCCAGCTGCAGGCCGCCACGTCGGCCCTGTTCGACCGCATCGCCAATCCCAAGCTGACGGTCCGCCGCCTGACCCTCACCGCTAACCGGGTGGTGAAGGACCCGGGCATCTTCCAGACCGACTTTTTCACCGACGCCGCCAAGCTGGAAAAAGAAAAGAGCCTCCAGGAAGCTATGCTGGGCCTCAAAAAGCGCTTCGGCAAAAACGCGGTGCTCAAGGGCTCCAACTACCTGGAGGGCGCCACCATGCGGGACCGCAACGGGCGGATCGGCGGCCATAAGGCTGAGTGAGGGAACTGCGATGGACGATTACAAAAACACCAAAGAAGGCCGCATTGTCAGCCAAAAATACGCCGATATCCTGCATCTGGAACGCCCCGAACCCTCCGCCAAACACCCCCGCATGAGCCTGGGCAGCCGGGCTAAAATCTTCAGCCCCTTTGCAGCCCTGCGCGGCTTTGACGACGAGCTGGCCGAAGAAGGCGCACAAACCCTGCGGGTGCCAAAGGCAGAGCTCTCCGACGAGGAGAAGGCTGCCCTCTCGGCAAAGCTGGCCACCCTGCGCCGCGGCATGGCCGTGACAGTGCGGTATTTTGTGCCTGACCTGCTTTGCCCGGCCGACCCGCCGGTGGGCCGCTACCAGACCGTGACCGGCACTGTCCAAACCCTGGACCCCGTCCACAAGACCCTGCGCCTTGTGCTGGACAGTCCGCACACGGGGCCGGGGGTGGAGAAGGAGAAAATAGTTATCCTCTCTTTGGAAAACATTGCGTCATTGATATGAAAAAGGTTGCGCTATTAAACCAGCCAATTTTTTTGATATAGGTTCTGGATAGAAATGTAAAAGGTTCCGTGACAGGGCAGATTTTCGTCTTTTCTTCTGAAAAAGCCAATCCACGTTCGGCAAGAAACTCTGTCAGGCATTGGCGAACGATTTGAGCAGCTTCTTGGGTGCGTACTGTTACAAGAACATCGTCCGCGGCAGAATACAAACAAGAGAATAAACGTCTGCAAATGGAGAATGAACCACTGCAGGATTTTCTGTGATCTACAGAAAGGAAGTGAGAGCAAAGGCAAAATATGCTGTGATCTATCGTCATCGGGAAAAGTATCCAGTTTGTCGGATGTGCAAATCTTTGGAGTTTCCTGGAGTGGGTATTACGCCTACACCCACAATCTGAACCATCCGAACCTAGGGTGTATCTGAAAATTCCCCAACGCTGTTCTATTCTACCAAAAAGCCCCATCTGCTGCGTTGCATTCGCTTGCATTCCACCAAGGAGTGCGGCGCTCATGCGCCTTGCATCTGGCGCTTTTTGGCGAATATTCCAGCATTTTTGACTTCTCAGATACACCCTAAACCAGGCCATCATAGATCAGATTACCCAACAGCAGAAGTAATGCAAAACACATACGGCTATCGCCGGATGCAGATCTGGCTGGACAAAAACGGTTGTCACAGGAATCTTATGAAAGCAAACGGTTTGCTGTCTGAAATTCGTCACCGCAGACGCTGGCAGCAGGTGGAACCAGGCCGGTCTTTGATTCACTTATTTTACTATTCTACCCCTAGAAGCTCTCTTTTTTGTACGGTCCATACATTATTGGGCAGTTTATCCAGTAGATAAACGCATTTGTTTTAGGGTGTATCTGAAAACTCCTCAACGCTGCCCAATTCTACCCAAAAGCGCATCTGCCGCGTTGCAGTCGCTTGCATTCCACAGAGGAGTGCGGCGCTCCTGCGCCTTGCAACTGCATCTTTTGGGCGAATTGTTCAGCATTTTTGAATTTTCAGATACACCCTAATCTATGAGGATCAGGGGGCAAATTTGCGGCCGTGCACAGCTCAAAGCAATTCATGGGATTGAATGGACAGGAAGTTTTGAGCGGCGTCGAACACGAATTCCACGATTCACGGCATCAGGCAGCGAATCTTGTCAAATACCGCGCATCTGAAGGATGGATCGTAGAAATAGATGATGGTATTCAAGGCGGCGCCGTAACTGCCCGTGCAGAACCGTTTCTCCTTTTATTCTGCCTTCCTGCTGTAGTATGTGCGGATGACCTCCTGCGCGGGCATTCCCACAAAGGCGTAACGGTTCGTTTTTTCCTGACCCTTTAACGGCCAGTCCCAGAGCGCCGTGCCCCCAAACCAGGGACGGGCTGCGCAAGCTGCAAACAAAGCCTGATACCATGCTGCCTGCTCCTGGGGATCGACCGGTCCTTGCAGCGACCAATCGTTGGGACGGTAAGCCGAACCTTTTACCCGCATACACCCGGCCTCTGCAAAAAAGAAGGGCTTTTGCAGGGTGTTCACCGTCTGCTCGATCCGGTTCAGGTTTTGCTCCATTTGGTCAATGGGATAGTATCCGCTGGAACAGATCACATCTAGGGCGTCCCACCAGGAGACGTATTCCTCGCCGTATTTGTCACAGTTATAGCTGAGGGCCCCTGTGTAGACCTCGCGTACGGCTGCGATAAGCTGCCGCCATTCCTGCTCCCGGTGCTCGGTCTGGGTCATCTCACATCCCAGGATCAGCAGCTCCACCCCGGCCTGTTGGGCCAGGCGGGCAAAGTGCAGCTGAAACGCGCGATAAGAGGCGAACCAGCCTGACCACTTGGTCTCACAGGGGACATCGTGGTCGAAGAAAGAGATGCGGGCCCGCCATGTGCCGTCCAGACAGTTGACGGTAGGTTTCCAGAACACGCGCAGTCCCAGCTGCCGGGCCAGACGGGTCATATCCAGCAATTCTTCGTCCGATGTGGTGTGCTTGCCCTGAAAGTCGATCTGTTCCACAAAAGGGGTCGCCTGGACGGCGCCCGGGCAGAAAATGACCGTATCAGCGCAGGTCTGCTCTTTCATGGCGCAAAGGCCGGCCTTTGCTTGTGGGGTGGAAAATGCCCCGCGAGGTGAAAAAGGTGCAAAGTTGACAGCATGAATAGGCTGCATAAAACCCCTCCATTTTTACTGCTGCTCCAATTTGGTGACTGCGGCCAATGGAGGCAGCGCCATACCAAAGCCCAAAACCGGAACAGGCCGTCGCTGAGAAAAGGCTTTTGCGCTGCTCTCGGTACGAGCACAAAGTGAACGGATGAAAAAACGGAAAATCCGCTGCGTTTATGATAGTACAAAAGCTACATGAACACAAGACGTTCGGGGATTTTCCGTCGGGAAAGGCCGTTAAGGTCCATTGCCGCAAAGTGACGGCTGGATAAACGGACGCGGCGAAAAAACACAAACAGGCCGGCCACACGAATGGCCGGCCTGTTTGCATTTTACAGGGCAGGGGATGGATCTGGAATTGGCTGCATGGTACAAATGGGGTGACAGGCTTGCGCCTGTGCTGCTACGTTTCAAACAGCGTTTGGGCAATGTGGGCCAGCAATCTGGCCGAGCCCTCGATGCCGAAACGGCTGCTGTCCAGCATCAGGTCGTGGTCGGTAAAGACGTCTTTGACTTCGGGGCAGTAGCGCCGGTGATAGAGCTCCCGGGCGCGGTCCACTTCCCGGATCATCCGGCGGGCGGTGGCCTCGTCCATGCCCAGCTTCTGGGTACAGTTCTGCAGCCGCTGGCTGTAGGGGGCATATACATAGACCCCCAGGCGGTTGGGCATATCCGCCAGGATACTGCCCCCGCAGCGGCCCACCACGATGCAGGAACTCTTGGCCGCCAGGTCCCGGATGATGTTTTTCTGCACCAGGAAAATTTCGTCCCGCAGGTTGGGCACCCCCATGCCCAAGGGGTAGATGCGGCGGAAATAGACCGACTTGGCGTTTTCCTCGGTGTCGCTGATGACTGACACCGGCAGGCCCATCCGGCGGGCGGTCTCCTCCACAATGTCACGGTCGTAAAAGTCGATGTTCAGCTGTTGGGCCAGGGCTTGGGCGATGGAGCGGCCCATGCTGCCGAACTGGCGCGAGATGGTGATGACATACTGCTTCATGGCATTTCCTCCCAAGGGTTCAGGCGGCTGAGGGCCGGGCCTGGAGTTTATGCTTCTGCACATAGCGCACCAGGCAGGACAGTGCGAAATTGATGACAAAATAAATCACACAGGCAAAGCCAAACAACACAAACACATCCGACACATTGGTGGTGCCAAGGCCGTTGTACTGCCCGGCGGCGCTCATGATCTGCTTGATGCGGGCCATCAGCTCGATGACGGCCACATTGGCCAGGTAGGAGGAATCCTTGATGGTGGTGATGACCTGGCTGAGCAGGGTAGGGATGATGCTGCGGTAGGCCTGGGGCAGCACGATGTAGACCATGATCTGCACGGTGCTGAACCCCTGGGAATGGCCCGCCTCAAACTGGCCCTGAGAGACCGCGTTCAGCCCGCCCCGGACGATTTCGGCGATGACCGAGGAGGTGAACAGGATCAGCGCCACCGCCGCCTTGAACATCAGTTTGACCTCCACCGAGGAAAGCCCGAATATCCGGCGGGAAAGAACGTCCGGCACCGGGAAAAAGACCAGGCAGATGAAGATCCACAGCAGAAGCGGCGTGTTGCGGAACAGCTCGATGTAGCCCACCGCCAGCCATTTGCACACCCGCATCGGGCCCCGGCTGCAGTAGTTGCGGGCCAGAGCCAACACCGAGCCCAGCAGCAGGCCCAGCGCCACCGCCACCACCGAGATCACTAAAGTGAAAGCCACCCCCTTGAGCAGGTAAAGCATCACCGCCGGATTTTGCAGGATGGACAGGCTCGCCTTCCAAGTATCCATGTCGTGTTCTCCTTTCTTGCATATGCCGTTCCATGAGACGCTTTTTGTCACTTGGCTTGGGCGGTTGCCGTGGTATGGGCGTCCCGCTTTTTGAGGGCGGTCTCCCATACGCTGGCCAGGGTGGACAGGGGAAAGCAGACGATAAAGAACAGCAGTCCGCTGACGATGTAAGCCGGCGCGTAAGCGCCGCCGGTGTTGACGCCGGTGACAAAATTATATGTCACCGAAATGAGATCGGCGCCGCCGACGATGTACAGGCAGGAGGTGTTCTTGATCAGGTTTACCACCTGGTTGACCATGGGCGGCAGGATGATCTTGATGCTTTGGGGCAGAATGATATAGTACATCCGCCCCAAATAGCCAAAGCCCTGGGCCTGCGCCGCTTCCGACTGTCCCTTGGGGATGGACTGGATGCCGGCGCGGATCACCTCCGACATATAAGCTCCGTGGTAGACCCCCAAGGCGATCATGCCGGTGGGCAGGATGCCGATGCTGTTGCCCGAAAAGGCCAGCAGGTAATACAAAAAGCACATCTGCAGCAGCAGCGGCGTATTCTGGATGAACTCGACGTAGATCCGGGCCAGGGCCGCCAGAGGCTTTTTGCCGCTGGTGGAAAACAGGCCGAAGATCATGCCCAGCACCAGTGCCAGAACCAGCCCCACAACGGCCAGTTGGATGGTGTTGCTCAGACCGTGTAAAAACGTAGCCCGGTAGGCCCACACCGTGGCCCATGCCTGGGGCGAAAACAATCCTCCCATAAATATCCTCCTTCAGTGATCCCATTCTTACCAAAAGACAGGGCGGCGGCCGTCCTGTCCTTTGATAAAAAGCCGGACGCCGGGGGCGTTTGCCCGCTGCCGGCGCCCGGCAAAAAGTCTTACAGGCCGTATTCAGAGATCAGTCCGTCAATGGTGCCGTCCGACAACCAGGTGGTCACCAGATCCTCGCAGACCTCAGACAGGCCCGAGCCCTTGGTGGTGGCGATGCCGTATTCCTGGGGCGCGAACTCGTCCTGGATGTAGGAGCGGCCCTCGGTCTTGTAGATGGCCAGGATGGAGCGGTCCACACAGAAGGCGTCCACCTCGCCGGCGCTCAGAGCGGTGGAAATGGTGGGGTAGTCTTCGTACTGGTGGAAGCTGACCCCTTCGGTCCAGGTGGTGGGGTCAAAGGTGTCGGGATCGAAGTTGTCGCCGCTCACCAGGCCCTTTTCCACCATGGCCCGCACCAGTTCCCGGGCGGAAGTAGAGCCGGAAGAGACGCCCACCGTCTTGCCTACCAGATCGGCCAGGCTGGTGATGCCGCTGGAATCCTCCACCAAAACGGTGACGGCGTCGGTGTAATAGGGCGTGGTAAAGTCCCATGTCTGCTTGCGCTCGTCGGTGATGGTAAAGGTGGCCAGCACGCAGTCGATATCACCCGAATCCAGCAGCTCGCCGCGGGTGGCCGCCGTGACGGTCGTGAACTCGGTCTCCACTCCCAGATAATCGGCCACCAGATTGGCCAGGTCGATCTCCATGCCGCTGTATTCGCCGGTCAGGGGGTCCTGATAACCGAAGCCGGGCACGGCGTTCTTGACGCCCACCCGCAGCACGCCGCGGTCCACGATCTCCTGCACATCCTCGGGCCAGGCTGTGTCGGAAGCGGCGGCCGTGCTGCTGCCGGCGCTGCCCGACGAGGACGCCGGGGCGGCGGTGGAGCTGCTGGATGCGCCGCAGGCTGTGAGCATCATCAAAGACAGCGCGCCTGCCAGCAGGGCTTTGCATTTCTTTTTCATAACTGAATTTCCTCCCTCTATGGTGTGTATCTCAAAGCAGGGGGACCCGGCGGGGCCTTCTGCTCAAAGAACCCGTTTCAGCGGATGATCTTGCTCAGGAACTGCTTGACCCGTTCGTTCTCGGGGTTGGTGAAGAAGTGCTCCGGGGTGCCCGACTCGATGATCTGGCCGTCGGCCATAAACACCACCCGGTCGGCCACCTGCCGCGCAAAGCCCATCTCGTGGGTCACCACCACCATGGTGATGCTCTTTTCCTTGCCCAGGCGGATCATCACGTCCAGCACTTCCTGAATGGTTTCGGGGTCCAAAGCCGAAGTGGGCTCGTCAAACAGGATGATCTTGGTCTGGGCGCACAGGGCCCGCGCAATGGCGATGCGCTGCTGCTGGCCGCCGGAAAGAGTGGTGGGGTAGGCGTAGGCTTTGTCCACCAGGCCCACCACTTCCAGATAGTGGAAGGCGGTCTGCTCCGCTTCGGCCTTGCTCTTATGGTGCAGCTTGATAGGCGCCAGGGTCAGATTTTTCAGCACCGTCATATGGGGGTAGAGATTGAACTGCTGGAACACCATCGAAGTGGTCTCCCGCACCAGGTGGGTCTTGTTTTTGTGGGTCAGCTCCCGGCCGTCGATGTAGACATGGCCGCTGGTGGGCTCCTCCAAAAAGTTCATGCACCGCACTGTTGTGGACTTGCCGGAGCCGGACGGCCCGATGATGACCAGCTTTTCGCCCTCCTTGACCTCGAGGCTGACGTCCTTCAACACATGAAGATCCCCAAAATATTTGTTTACATGGTCCAGTTTTATCATCTGATCTCCTCCCGTTCCAATCGTCTTACCCGCAGGTAAAAGAAAAAGGCGTTCTGCCCCCTTCTTGTTGGGGGCAAAACGCCTTTGTTTTGCTTTGCTTAAGCGGAGAAACAACCCCCAGCTCTGCTGGGGAGTG
>ERZ1090880.926-NODE-926-length-15126-cov-4.892708_pt1 | contig 15126 bp, 15 predicted proteins | sample MGYA00478471_ERZ1090880 | MGnify/ENA primary metagenome ERZ1090880 (study PRJEB33644, sample SAMEA5815734) | chicken gut metagenome | biome: Chicken; feature: Gastrointestinal Tract; material: Caecum | place: Ireland | collected 2019-01-01 | study: A study of the... | reverse complement strand
TCAGTTCGACAAATACGTGCGTATAGCCCTGCGCGCGCAGCTGCGAAAGATAGGAGTCCAGCTCTTCGCCGGTCATCTGCGCCGTCTCATACGAAACGGTCACACCCCTGACTGCCGCCGCGGCCTCCGGCTCGCTTTCTTCGGACGACTCCGGAAGGGAGCTTGTCTGCGTCCCGGCCGAAGACTCCGGCTGTGAGGCGCCCGGGCCGAAATACTTCACCCATTCCCTGCACACGATATAGCCGATCCCAATTAAGACCACCAGTAAAAGCGCAAATAAAATACCGCGCAAAATCTGTCCCGGTCTTTTTGAGCGGCCGCGGTAAATCCGTTTCCCCCGCACAACTTTCCTTGGCTTTGACATATCCCATTGCTCCTTTTTGATATGATCCGAAACCCGTCCTCTTCTACTGTTTTATGCAGATACGCGCCCTTTTATAACAGTTATGCCCAAGTCCCGCCGCCTTTGCGGTCAAAACGGAAGCTCGTGGCCAATCAGGCCGTACATCGCAAGCGAAACCAAGCCGATATAGATCAGCGTAATCGGAAAGCCGCGGAACGGCTTCGGAACGGCTTCGCTTGAAAGCCGTTCATACGCAATGCCGATAAAATAGGCCGCCAGCGTAAAGCCGATCGCCGTGCCTGCGGCAAATCCTAAAAATGCCCCAAAGCTGCCCGAAGCGTTATTGGTCGCAAGCATCAGCGCCCCCAAAACCGCACAGTTGAACGCGCCGATATGGATGATGGAGAGCACTTCCTCCTTGCGCTTTTTGACAAAACGATGCGTAAAAAGAAGCGCGCCGACATACGTAAGGCCGATGACCGCCACATATACGGGCGGGATCACATAATAGGAAAAAGAGAGCTGCTTTAAGTAAGGGAAGATAAAGTAGACGATGACGGCAGAGACCGACACAATCACCGTCATGATTATGCCCAAAAGCAGCACGCTGTATTTTTTCCGCGTAGCGAACAGCGCGGTAGACGTGCCGATCCCGCGCGAGAAAATGGTGTTTTCCAAAAAGATCGCAATCATGGAATAGACGAACATATCCCGCAGGAACGCTCCCGCTGCGCTAAAAAACTCACTCATGCCCGCCCCTCCTTTTTTTCTTGCCTGATGCAGGCTCTTCTAAGTACATCCGGATCCGCTTGGATACAGCGGCAAGAAGCCCAATGATAATGAAACCGGAAAACGGCATCAGCACAGCCGACGCCGTAAAAAACGGGTTGACCGTAACGCCGAAAACCGTGCCGCTTCCGAGCACCTCACGGATCAGGCCGACTAAGACGATCGCAATAAAGAAGCCGGCGGCATGGCACGCCACATCCACCGTCATATAGCCAAACCCATTGCGGTGGAAACGCGATTCACTTTTGACCACGATCAGGGAGTTTGCCACAAGCAGCGGCAGGAACACGCCCAGTGAGTAGAGCGACCCCGGCAAAAGCCGTTCAATCAGCATCGCCGTTGGCACAAATACCACGCAGGCCAGAAGGGAATACAAGATCGTCCGGACGGTATACGGGATCCGGCGCGGGATGAAAGAGGAAAGCATAACGGTGATAAACGTGATAATGGAAAAGCCAATGCCAAGCGCAACGGAATTCTGCGTATTATAGCTGGCTACGATGATCGGGGCTAAAATGAAGCCGCGCTCCATAATCGGGTTGGTCATCAAAAGGCCGTTGAACTTTTGCAGCTTTTCCCTGTTCGCCTGATAAAACGACTTAAGCATCGGCATCACCCGCCTTCCCCTGTTTGGCTGCCATACGTTCGCGCAGCAGTTTTTTTGCCCGGCCATACAGCCTAAAAAGCGAGGCCGCATAGCGGTCGCACGAAGAAGAAAGCGCGTTTGCCAAAAGCAGTGCATAGACGATTTCTACATCATAAGGGCCAACGCGCCGCAGGATCACCGTAAAAATACCGATCAAGAAGCCGTAAACCAGCTGTCCGCCCTTTGTATCGGGCAGCGTCGCCGGATCGCTTACCATAAACGTCAGGCCGAACACCAGCGCGCCGGACGCAAATTCAAATTCGAGGGAATTAAAGCGCCCTGTTGTAAGGCGCGGGAAAAAGACGGCGAATATGCCGACCACAAACACGGCCGGCGCAATGACGCGGAAGCTGGCCGTTTTCCGGAACAGCAAAAAGAGCAGGCACACCGCAAGAACGATCATGAACGTCGCCCCCATCGGGCCGGCAAACTTTCCAAGCAGCACATCGAACAGCTCAATCCGGGGCGTACCGCCTACGCGGAGCGTACTCGCCGGGGAGGTGCTGAAGGAAAATACGCCGCCCGCTTCCGAAAAAGGCGCCGGATACTGCGTCAGCACCTCCGGCCAGCAAATCGTAACAAAGGCAATGCCGGCTGCAGCCGGATTGAAAATATTCGCACCGCGGCCCCCGAACGGATGCTTTGCAATGCAAAGGCCGAACGCAACGGCCACAGCCGCCGCCCAAAGCGGCGCGGAAGCCGGAAGCAGAAGCGCCACAATCAGCGCCGTAATCAAATAGGAAAAATCCCCTTTTTCAAAACGCCGGATCCCGCGGATGCGCAGGCAGATATACTCTGTCACAACCGCTGTTACAACCGCCGTCAAAATCAGCCAGAGCGCCGGCAGCCCATAAAGGAAAATCGGCATCAGGCTGAGCGCACACAGCACCACTATCATGTCCACATCGTGCCGCCGCTGCGGCATACTGTTATCCGGATTGTTTGTCTTCTCCATTTTATCCTCCAAGCCCCGCCTGTCATGAAACAGCGCCCGCCGCAATATGAATAGTACAGCGGAAAAATCCACAACAAACGGATGTGATCGTTTGAAAATCGAATTGCTTGATCAAAATCATGTAAAAATTATCCTGTCGGCCGACGAGCTTGCGGACAGCGGCCTTACATATCAGACGCTCGACGAACGGGATCCCCGTGCGCGCGAGCTGTTTTTTGCCCTGATCCACAAGGCCGGCGCCCTCTTAAACCGGGACTTCTCCTCTGGAAGCGTACGGATTGAAGCCTATCCTTACGCCGACGGCGGGTGCCTTCTTTTTTTGTCCCATACGCCGAAGGAGGGCTCCGCAGCAGGCGGGCTGTGCTCCCCCGTTGCCTTCTGCTACCCAAGCCTGCGGTCTGTCATCCCCTTGGCCGCCGGTATCGAGGCACATTTTTCGCACATGCTGTTACAAAGCGCCCTGTACCGGCTTGGCCGGTACTGCGTCCTCCTGCTCTACCCATGCGCGCGGCCGGACAAACGCCTGATAAGCCTGCTGTCGCAGGAAGGGGAGGCCTTCACCGCAGACAGCGCACATGTCCCTGCGCTCCTGCGCGAATATGCCCAGCCCATTTTGACGGAAAACGCCACCGCTGTTCTGGCCGCCGTCTCTCAAACCGACTGAAGCAGGCGCACCGCCTGTTCCGGATCGGGGGATCCGAATACATACGAACCGGCGACCAGTACATCCGCCCCGGCCTCTACACACACCTGCGCCGTCTGGAGATTGATGCCGCCGTCAACCTGGATCAGCGGCTTGACCCCGCGGCTGTCCGCTTCTCTCCGTATTGCACGGATCTTCGGCAGTACCTCCGGCATAAACGACTGCCCGCCGAATCCGGGCTCCACCGTCATCACCAGCACCATTTCCGCCTTTTCAAGAAGCGGGAAAACCTGCTCAGGCGGCGTTCCCGGCTTTAAGGCGGCGCCCGCCTGTGCGCCCGCGCGGTGGATAGCCTCTATAACGGCGGCGGGGTTTTCAGCCGCCTCCACATGGAAGCACACCATATCCGCCCCGGCTTTTGCAAACAGCGGGCCGTAGTACGCGGGATCTTGGATCATTAAATGCACGTCCAAGAAGCGCTCCGTCGCCCGCCGGATGCAGGAGACCACCGGAAGCCCCACCGTGATATTGGGGACAAAGCATCCGTCCATTACGTCGATATGGATCCACTGTGCAGTACGGATGCGCTTTAATTCGTCAGAAAGATTGGCGAAGTCCGCCGAAAGGATAGATGGGGAAACAATATTCAATGCAACAGCTCCTAAAGATTCAAATTGCTATGGGCTTTTGTGTCTAAAGACAGATTAAACCATCTTTATTTTACTAAAATCCACCTATTCCGTCAAGGCGCTGCCCTTGATTTCTGCAACAAATTACGGCTGTCCGGCCGCCAAAGGCAAAAAAAGCGCAGTCCGGAACCCAAACGCCACCCTTCTGCATAGGATAGGGAGCAGGCCATCTGCGGAGATGGCGCGGAGGGTGGCATCCGCCTGCAAAAGAGCCGTCCGCAAAAGCCGCTCCGTTTTTATAAAAAGCCTGCCGGTATCATCCGGCAGGCTTTTTATATCCGTTATCAATCTAAAAGGGGCAAGGCCTTATCCGCCTGTCTTCTCCGAAAGCACAGCCTCTATTGTAATGGTGGAAGCGTGGCCCTCGTCATCCACACGGTAGACCGTCAGCACCACCGTATCACCCGGGCTCTTCCCGGAAAGCGCCTCGCTTACCGTATCGGCGTCATACACCTCGACATCATCCATTTTCGTGATAATGTCGCCCCGCTGCAGCCCCTTCTGCGCCACATCCGCACTCTCGTCAATATCGACGACCCGCAGCCCGCGCGGGATCCCGTTCAGCTCCGCAATCGATTCCGATACCGCACGGTACGTGATGCCAAGCTGTACGCGTCCTGTGACATATCCGTTTTGGATCAGCGACTCGATAATCGGTTTCGCATTGTCGATGGGGATCGCAAAGCCGATCCCTTCGAACCCTTCCTCCACCAGCTTTGCAGAGGTGATGCCGATTACCTGCCCATAGACGTTGACCAGCGCGCCGCCGGAGTTGCCGGGGTTGATCGCCGCATCCGTCTGGATAAACTCTACGTTTGAACCGATTGTCGAAACATATACGCTCCGGTTGAGCGCCGAGATATAGCCATGTGTAAAGCTTCCGGCCAGCGCCATGCCGCTCGGGTTCCCGATGACGACCACCTCGTCGCCCACCTGCATTTTTTCAGAGTCGCCGAACACAGCCGTTGTCAGGCCCTCTGCGTCGATTTTCAAAACCGCCAGGTCCGACTCCCTGTCGCCGCCGATATACTGCGCCGTATAGCTGTCCCCTGTCGTCAGCACCACCTCGATCCGGCTGTAGGGCTCTGTCGAGTCGTCACTGCGCACGACGTGGCAGTTGGTTACAATGTATCCGTCCGACCGGAAAACGATGCCGGAGCCTTGGCTTGCCTCCTGCATGCCGATCACCGATCTCTCATAGCAGATAATGCCGACAATCGCCGGTTCCACCTTTTTATAGATCTGCCGGTTTGTCAAAACTTCGCCTTCTACGCCCGCCGTGGTATCGCCGTCAGGCGTCGATTCCTCATCAAAAAGGTCGCCCTCCACCGTACTGCGCTCCGTCTGCGTCTGCACTGTGGGGAAAAACACAACATACGCTGCAAACGCGCCGGCCGTCAGGACAAACAGCGCGCTCATGACAATCGCCAGCACGCGCGTGCCCCTTCCGGGCTTTTTCTCCTTTTTCGGCTTTTTGGGCTTTTGCTGATGCGGGCCGCCCACAGGGCCGTAATCATAATATACCCACTGCTGCGTATCAAAGTTCTGTGACGAAGCCCCGGTGCCGCCCTTCGGTTCCTGCCCATTTTCCTCCGGTGCGAACGGGCGGAAATCTTCATCCATATTTTCGCATTCTCCCTTCACGCGGCCTTTCGCCTGTTGTTCCTGCCTACTGGCGGATGCCGCCTTGTTACATTATAGCGCCAAACCCCGCCGTAATACAATGGAAGTTCTCTGAAAGATTTCAGCGGTTTTATGAATTTTTTCTGAACTTTGCTGTCGCCCGGCCATGCGGCAGGGAAAAAACAAACTCTACAAACTCGCCTTCGTTGCTCCGCACGATAATTTCGCCGCCGTGCAGGCTGACGATAGAACGCACGATGTAAAGGCCAAGCCCTACGCCGTTTTTGTCCAGGCCGCGGGAACGGTCGGTCTTATAAAAGCGGTCGAATATCTTGGGGATTTCCTCCTTGCTCAAGCCCTCGCCGCTGTTTTTTACGCTGATATAGCTGTTTTTCGCATCGGAAGAGAAGCCGAATTCCAAATATCCGCCCTCGTTTACGAACTTGACCGCATTTTCAATCAGGTTGTAGACGACCTGATGGATTAAGTCCGGGTCTGCCTCCACCATCATCTTGTCATGGTCCAGCCCCCTGACATCCAAATGCTTCTCTTCAATCTGCGTTTCAAACAGGAAAACCGCCTGGCAAACCGTTTCTACAATATTGAATTTCGAACGGTTGATCTCCATCTCCCCCGCTTCAATCCGGGAAAGGTTGAGCATCGTCCTTACCAGCCGCGAAAGGCGCTTTGTCTCCCCGGAAACGATCTGCAAATAGTGCCGTTCCTGCTCCGGCGGGATCGTCCCGTCCAAAATACCGTCTACAAATCCGGATATCGTCGTCATCGGCGTCTTCAGCTCGTGTGAAATGTTGGCCGTAAAGCTGCGGCGCGCGCTTTCCGTCGTGGACAGGGACTGCGCCATATTGTTGAGCGCCATGGCGAGCTGACCCATCTCATCATAGCTTGTCACTTCAAGCCGTGTGTCAAATTCCCCGCGCCCGAAGCGCTTTGCCGCATCCGCCATCTGCCTGAGCGGCTTGACAAGCTGGATGGTCACAAAATAAACCACAATAGACGTTAAGATCAGCACAGCCGCCGCAGAGATCAAAAACATTTTGACCATTTCGTTTAAAAAGCTCTGCTGCTGGCTTGCCGTATGCGCGGAAACAAAGACATACGCCGTCCCGCTCTGCGCGTCGATCGGCACGGCAACGGTATAATACCGCTCGGCATACAGCCCGCCGAGCTTTCCCATTTCCGCATATGTCCCGTTTTCGGCCAGCATGTCCATCACGCTCTGAGGCACGTTTTGATCCGTATGCGCGCAGGGGGAAAGCTCCGTGCAGTAAATCGTCGCCCCGTTTTCGTCCGTCAAAAAGAAATCCGCCTCGATGGCGTCCGCCATCGTATCCAGATAGAGCTGCAAAATACGGGTATCCATCGCACCCGCTTCATCCCACTGCTCTTTTGCAAGCTCGGCGGTGTGCTCCGCGTTGCGGCGCATCAGCTCCAGCTTGTCCGTTTTAAAATACTGTGAAGCAAAGACTAAAAATACTGCGCCCAAAATGGTGATGCTTACTATAATCAAAGCTGCACAGACTGTAAAATACTTTGAAAAAATGCTTTTCTGCATGGGCGCCCTCCAAAAACGCTTATTCCGCGGCCGGCGTATCCTTTACCTCAAATTTGTAACCCACGCCCCACACGGTTTTTAAAGACCATTGATCGGAAACGCCCTCCAGCTTTTCGCGCAGGCGCTTTACATGCACGTCAATGGTACGGGAATCGCCGTAGTATTCAAATCCCCACACCTCGTCGAGGAGCTGATCCCTTGTAAAAACGCGGTTCGGGTTGGAGGCCAGATGGAACAAAAGCTCCAGCTCTTTGGGCGGCGTGTCGATCACCTTGCCGTTTACCTTAAGCTCATAGCGGGTCATGTTGACAACCAATTTATCGTAGACGACCTCCTTGACCTCTTCCGTCTGTGCGGACTGGCTGATACGGCGCAAAACCGCCTTGATGCGCGCCACGACCTCTTTGGTGTCGAAGGGCTTGACCACATAGTCGTCCGCGCCAAGCTCCAAGCCCAAAACCTTGTCGAAAGTCTCGCCCTTGGCGGTGAGCATAATGATCGGCACGTTCGATTTTTTGCGGATCTCCCGGCACACCTGCCATCCGTCCAGCGACGGCAGCATAATGTCAAGAAGGATCATATCGGGATTGAGCGCGTTAAACTTGGCGACCGCCTCCTGCCCGTCGTGGCACAGTATGACGTTGTAGCCCTCTTTTTCGAGATACAGCCTGAGGATCTCACAGATATTTTTGTCGTCATCCACTACCATAATTTTTTCTGATGCCATAAGAAGTCCCCCATTTCAATTTCCAAATAAAACATCATATAAAGCCAATTTTATAGTTTCAGTATAACAGAAATCTTTTGCCATGAATGAACAATCCGTAAAAAATCGGTCTGAAAACAGAAAAATCACCGGGTGCAATGCACCCGGCGATCCCCGTCGCCTGTCAGCAATAGCGGTGAAGGGCCGCGTACATTTCCTCCCAACGCTGTTCCATATCCGCAACCAATTTAAACTGCGTGCGCGCGCGCACCAGATTATGCTCAGGGTAACGTATACGGAAATAGGTATCCCCCTGTAGGTAATCCGTTAAAAAGCGGATCCCGCATTCCAAAGTCAGGATCTTCGCCCCCCACGGCAGACATTCCCTCTCAAGCGGCGTCAGCGCGCCGTTTGTCCCTTCTAAATAGCCTTTTGTATACAATTCGTAAAGCGACAAATCGAAATGCACCTTCGACAGATCCGGCTCATCCTCCGCCGCAGTGGTAGCGCCGAAACGGATGGCATCGCCGTAATCCGACAGCGACAGCCCCGGCATAATGGTGTCCAAATCCACAATGCAGATTGCCATCCCCGTTTTTTCGTCAAACAGGATGTTGTTCAGCTTGGTGTCGTTGTGTGTCACACGAAGCGGCAGCTCGCCGGCCTCCAGCAGGTCAAAAAGCTTTGCGCAGTCCTTGCGGTGCCCGATAACAAAATCGATCTCCTCTTTGGCAGACTGGGCGCGCCCGAACAGATCCGCCTTCAGCGCGCGCCTGAAATTCCGATAGCGGTGCGGCGTGTCATGGAAGCGGGGGATCGTCTCATGCAGCGTGGATGCGTCATAATCTTTGAGCAAATATAAAAAATTCCCGAAGCTGCGTGCAGCCTGATAAAAATGCTCCGGATTTTCCACCTGCTGCAAGCAGAAAGTATCTTCTACATAAGGGTAGCAGCGCCAATACCCGCCGCTGCTGTCCTTAAACAGCGTGTCGCCCGACTTGGTGCGCAAAACGCGGAGCGTCTCCCGCGACTCGTCCCCGCCGGCTTCCCGGATGCGTTCACGCAAATAGCTCGTCACGCTTTCAATGTTCTCCATAACCTCTTTCGGCTTTTTAAACACGTTTTCATTGATCCGCTGCAAAACAAACCGGCCGGTAGTGTGATCCCCATGCTCCACCGTCACACAAAACGTCTCATTGATATGCCCGTTTCCAAAACGCACGGAATCAAGAATCCTTCCGCCAAAGTCAAACGCTTCCAGCGCCTGCTGGCGCGCCGCATAGTTCATATTTTCACTCATCAATTCTGAACTCCCCTGTTCAAAAAAACGTATTCGAATACAGATATCTGTACCTTTGCGTCTGAACTGGCACAGATTATCCGTTACAAGGACCCGGCTCTCCCACTTCGGGTCGTTTTGTAAAAGTCCTTTTCGAATACGCGTATTTTTCTTTATTATATCGGCTTTCCATGCTTTTGTAAAGCATTGTCAGGGAAAACGCAAATTTTTCTTTCTGATTTCCCGCAGGAAAGTCCGTTGAAAATACGGTGCGTATGATGTATAATAGCTTTAAAAACGGGCGCCCTGTCAAAAAAGCGCGGGTACAGCCTGCTGTAAAGAGAGGAATTTCATGAAGCTTGGAATGGTAGGCCTGCCGAATGTCGGCAAGAGCACATTATTTAACGCGATTACAAACGCCGGCGCGGAAAGCGCCAATTATCCCTTCTGCACAATCGAGCCAAATGTCGGCGTCGTCTCCGTCCCGGACGAGCGGCTCGACCGGCTTGCAGAAATGTATCATCCGGTCAAATTCACACCGGCCGTGCTGGAATTTGTCGATATTGCAGGGCTGGTGAAAGGCGCTTCGAAGGGGGAGGGCCTTGGGAATAAATTTCTCGCCGATATCCGTGAAGTCGACGCGATCGTCCATGTCGTGCGCTGTTTTGAGGATGCAAATATCATCCATGTGGACGGGGAGATCGGCGCGCAGCGCGACATTGAGACCATCAATCTGGAACTGATTTTTTCTGATCTGGAAATTTTAGAGCGGCGCATCGACAAGCTTCGCAAGTTGGTAAAATCCGATAAAAAATATCAGGCGGAACTGGAGCTGGCCGAGCGGATCAAAGCGTGCCTTGAAGAGGGAAAGTCTGCACGCGCACTGGAGCTGGACGACGACGAAGCGGCCATCGCCAAAACATTCCAGCTTCTCTCCATGAAGCCGGTTATTTACGCGGCGAACATGAGCGAATCGGATTTCGTCAACCAGATTGAAACAAACCCGCACTATCAGGCGGTGCGCCGCATTGCGGAGGAAGAGCGTGCAGCCGTACTCCCGATATGCGCTAAAATAGAAGAGGAAATTTCCGATATGAGCGCTGAAGACAAAGCGATGTTCTTAGAGGATCTCGGCCTTCATGAATCGGGGCTCGACCGCATTATCAAAGAGGGATACTCGCTTCTTGGCCTGATCTCCTTCCTGACCGCAGGCGAGCCGGAGGTGCGCGCGTGGACCATCACGCGCGGGACCAAAGCGCCGCAGGCCGCCGGGAAAATCCACAGCGACTTTGAACGCGGCTTTATCCGCGCAGAGGTTGTGGCCTTCGACGACTTGATGCGCTGCGGCAGTATGGCCGCCGCAAAGGAAAAAGGGCTGGTGCGTTCAGAAGGTAAGGAATACGTGATGAAGGACGGAGACGTCGTACTGTTCCGCTTTAATGTCTGATCCAAAACGGTATCCGGCCAATTGCGCCAATTGAAAACGGAAAAGCCTGCGGGGTTCCTGTTACGGAAAGCCCGCAGGCTTTTTGCTGTTCTTTTGTTCAACTGTGCAAAGGCAGGGCAGATCACCGGTGTCCAAGCGGCGCACAAGGATCACCGGTATATCGTAATTTGCCCGATAACCGGCAGCGGGACAGCTTTTCCTGTGACAGTGTTTACAATCCCCATAATCGTCAGCACCAAAACGGCAACGCCGAAGACAAAAGAAATCAACCCTATCAGAATCCATCCAATGACCGGGATCCACATCAGCACGGCGCGCAGGATCGCCAACGCAATTGCACCCGCCACCTCTAAAATGCACAGGACAATCCCTTGGTTTACGTGGAACCGGGTATACGGTGAATTTTTGTAAACAAACATCGGGATCAGGAAGAAAACACCCAGATACGAAAGCCACGCAACCGATTTGGTCTCTTGAATATCCCGCGGGTCATACTGTGTGTACGGACGATTTTCCATAACAGGCCACTCCTTGTTCAAGAATCAGTTTTATTGTAGCCCTTTCCTCGCCTGCCGTCAATAGGCCCTTTGTCCGCCGCAGCAGCTCAGGCGGGATTCACCGAAACAGGGAGCCTATCCACAGGGAAGGCCAGCCGGCTTTCGGGATGCAGAAAAGATACCGTCCTACAACATCCTCAAGCGGCACGGCCTGCGTATCCGGCGCGTTGTTCGCATCGCCCTTTGTCGTGAAAACGGTCTCCCCCTGCTCTGTTTGGGAGATATCGACAATCCGGTGTATCACCGTGTAGCCATCCCGTTTAAACTGGATGATATCGCCTTCCTCCAGCCTGTCGCACGCCGTCTTATCAATAATCGCCAAATCCCCCGGGGCGATTTCCGGTTCCATACTGCCTGTCGCCACGGCAGACGGTGAAATAGGCAGCAGTCCTGCCGCAAACGCGACCAGCAAAAGCAGGATAAGCCATGGCGCCGCCTGTTTTGCCACCCGGGCAACCACCTTCCTTTTTCCCTGTCCCGTATGATTCAAGCCTTTTCCCTACCCTTTTTATATAGCATGCCGGCCGCCAAAGCGCCCGCTGTCAAAATAAGCGGAATAATGCCGCCGTTCCCTGGATCCGCCGTATCCGGCGACGCAGTCTGTCCCGGTTCTTCAAAAACCAGCGTCAGCCCGTAGCTTCCCGATGCATCCGCGGAAGGCGCAGTGTCTGTCTCGTCCCACTGCACCAGAATCCCGATCCGGCGTGTTTCACCGGGCTTTAAAACATCCCCGACCTGTTTTGCACCGGCCCCCGATGTCACGGTGATATACGAAGGCGTCTGATCGGTGAGCTCCGCCTTCGAAAGGCGTGCGTCTAAACGCCCTTTGTTTTCGACCTCAAGCGTATAATAGGCCCATGCGCCGGGCCGGTCCAGCTCGCCCTGCATCTGTGCTTCCGTTTCCGAAAAGGTGACTTCCGACGCGGCGCCGGTGCTGCAAAAGGCCTCCGCCTGTTTTATATAGACGTCTGCCGTTCCGGATACCCGGACCGAATCCTCCGCACGCACTTTACCGCAGGGAAGCAGGCACAGCGCCGCGGCCAGAATCCCTATCGTCCAAACTGCTTTCTTTCCCACTTCTTGCTTTTCCTTTCCGATAGACGGAAAAGCCCTATCTGCATAGGGCTTTCCCGTTTCCGTCTTATAAGATCCGCGCGTGATATCTTATTTTGTATAGGAAGCGCTTGGCGCCTCTTCAACCGTATCCTGTACGAACGGCAGTTCAATGCTGAGACGTCCGCTCGCGTCAAGCGTATCGGAACCATCGTCCAGCGCTTCGACCACTACCGTAATTGTGCAGGATTCACCCGGTGCCAGCGTTTTACCGGACAGATCCGGCGCGTCAAGCGAAAGCTGGTCTGCATCTTCCGTGTCAAGCCGGATGACGGCATCTTCCAGGTTTGCATTGGCAGTGCCTTTGTTTTCAACCGTCACGCTGTACTGCGCCCACGCGCCCGGAAGAGTGAATTCTACATCGGCATACGCTGCGTCTGTTGCAGTGAATGTAGCTGTCTCTTCACCTGAAGCGCTGCCCATCGAAGCAATGACGTAGTTCCATGTCCCATGGCTGTCCATGTCTACCAAAACATAATTCTGCCAGCTGGCCGGGTACATAACCTGAAGCGCAGCAGTCGTATCCCGCAGCAGGCCGTCCACAACCTTTTGTGCGGTCATTGCAGAAGTTTCCGGCGTGCCGTCGCTTACGCCCGTCACATAGCGGTAGTACATGTTTAGGTGATCGGATACCACAAATGTGCTGGGATCCGCCGCGATCTGCTGGTATTCTTCCTCTGTGATAGAGGTAATATCCGTCAGGTCGTATTTCGTCGAATCCACTGCATAGTAATATGTATACCGGCTCATCGGCTCGTCGGACTGTGTCCCGAGCAGATCCTGCTGGTCTGCGGAGAGCCATGTGCTGGAGGAAATAACCGATGCAATTAAGGTATCCGCTTTTTCCCCGGAGCGCACAAGAGCCAAATCCCCTACAGAAGCGGAAGCGCCGGTTGAGCTGAGTTTCAAGTCTGCGTCTGTAATTTCAACCTGCCAGTTCCCGGAGGCCGTAACGCTGCCGTTTCCGTTTAGCGTTGTTGACCACAGCGCAAAGCTTGCGCCGACAACCGCTACAGCTGTTACAACCGAACCGATTATGACACCGCGTTTTTTTGTTTTTGTCATACTTTTCTCTCCCTTACGATTGAAGTCCATATGGTCTGCTTACTAAAGCATCTTTATTTTCGCATGGTTTTGTAAAAGCTGCTCTCCTGCTTTTGTAAAATTCGCATGACAAAAATATCCGTATTTTTCCATATTCCATAACACAAAGGGACTCCGCGGGCCATTCCAAATAAAAAGCGGATATGCGTTTTACGCATATCCGCTTTTTGTCTTTGTCCGCTATGACAGCACGTAGATTTCTACCGTTTTGGCGCCGAAGAGGCAGCTTTCCCGGTAGGTGGAGAAAAAGAGATCCACCAGGCATGTGCCGTTTGTCACAGCCGGGCCGGTATCCGCAACGACGGAATAGCCGTATACAAAAGAGCCGTCCGGCGTTTTGATATAGAGCTTTGTCCCGCGGGGGAACTGGCTTAAATTCATCGCAACATTGCCGGGCTTTAAGCTTGTCGGCCGGCCGAGCGCGGAATAGGCCGTCGCCTTTCCTGTCACTTTATACTTATAATTTACCGGATTGCCGTTCGCATCAAGCTCAATGTCCGAAGAAGGGATTAGCTGGGAAACCGGCGCATCCGGATCCCCGACCAAAACGCGCGCCGCAACCGGCTGCTTTGTCACCTGATCGGACAAGGTTTCCTCTTCCACGACCACGCCGTCGATCAAGGTCTGCTTGATGACAGTGGTGCGCTCGCCGTTTACGCCTGCACTGAGCGTACTGGTCTTTCCTTCGCTCAGGGTGCGGGTGGGAATCTCGTTTACCTCAAATGGGATTTCCGTCTTATTCTCAACCGTCTGGTAGGTCACACGGTTTATGGTAATCTCCATCCCCTCGCAAACCGGTTCGGTAAGCGACACATTCAAAAGGTCGTCGTCGTTTACGGAAAGTCCCGCCGCGCTGATCGCGTCGGCCGCCGTCCCTTCCGTCAGCCAAACCGTCTCAGTCTGGCCGTCGGCCGTAATGGAAACTGCAACAGCCCGATGGATTGTAATCGTCGCACTGCTGTCTGAAAATCCGGAAAAGGTATAGGTATCATGCTCCCCAAGGGAAATCCCCTCCTGTGACAGGATGCCTTCCGGATCTTCTTCTGAAGTAAAAACAACTGTCTGTGTCGTCTCATCTTCAATTACCACTGCATATTTGGCGAGCGTGGCGCCGCTGAGCACACACAAAAGCAGAATGCCCAGCACCGCCGCTGCGGCCAATCGGATCAGCTTGGATTCAAACAGCGTTTTACATCGGTGTTCGATTGATTCCATGTGTCTTCCTCCAATATCATGTAAACTTTATCGAAAGAATTGGCAAACGGGTTTGTAACCATTGTTACCGTTTTGTAATATTATATGCGCCGCCACTGTACATGTCAATGCCGCGAATTGGCGTGGTTTTGTGAATCTTGCACAAGGTCATTCCATTTTATTCTATTTCAGTTTTTCTTTTTCGATCAAAAGTACGGTTATTTTTTACAAAATGTGCGTCTGTTTCTTCCTGTGCCGCGGATGCCTCTGTACAATTCGCTAAATCGTAAGACAGCATTTTCATGTGTATAATAACGAATTTTCATTTGTTTTACCCCATTATATTATCCGATTCGTAAAAAAGTGTAATATACAAATAGGATATTCTAAAAATAATTTATGTATAGTATATTTATATGAATAAAAAATGTAGAACTGAGAACTGAAATAAATACCTACTAGTCT
>ERZ1090880.924-NODE-924-length-15141-cov-8.312807_pt1 | contig 15141 bp, 10 predicted proteins | sample MGYA00478471_ERZ1090880 | MGnify/ENA primary metagenome ERZ1090880 (study PRJEB33644, sample SAMEA5815734) | chicken gut metagenome | biome: Chicken; feature: Gastrointestinal Tract; material: Caecum | place: Ireland | collected 2019-01-01 | study: A study of the... | reverse complement strand
GCAAAATTGCAGCGCACGGCCGTTTTTTAGGTAGGTTTTATGAAAAATTTTACACTAAGAGTATTCACGCTTTAAAGTTCGGTTTTCTGCAACACAGGCAAAGTAACTTTAACCTGTTATGCTGGGAGCTGGTAGTAGATTATAAGGAATACTATTGCAACCACAAAATATACAAGACCCGTAAAGAAAATAAAAGAATAACCCTTTAAGCCGCCCTTGCCTGTCTTCCGCTCGCGGTAGTCGGCATAGGATTCGTGCCGCCTTTTGCCACGGAAGGGTATAATGCTGTTTATAAACACGCTGAATGCGTATCCGAGGCCGAGGAATATGCCCATATTGCTTACCCATACGAGGGCGCTGACCAGTATGAACACCAGCCCCGAGACGGTGAAGGCGTCGCACAGATTTTTGCACTGCACCCTCCACTCCGTCTGCGTAAAATAGCCCTGCATCCACAGCACGAGGACGACGATTACCGCCGCAATCGTAAGCGAGACGGCATATTTAATTAAGGTCTTTTTAATCATGCTCTCTCCTGGACGTGCGGCTTTATTATGGGTTGGTTAAGGCATAGTACGGCACCAATCTGCATTTAAGCAGTCTGCGCTGTCCGGCAGGCTATCAGCCCCTCTGCGCCCTGCCCTGTACGGCAGGATACAAAAGGGTTGCCCTAAGCACATACTGCATACAGAAAGGTCTCATCTGCGCATAGTCAGAATACAGAAAAATCTGCCGTACTGAATTTAAATATCCGCCGAAAACAAGCTAAAAAATGAGCGGCAAATTATAAGCCGAGCTGTTCCTTATACTTCTTCTCCTCGGCGTCGTTGCAGTATACGAAGTGACCGGGATATATCTCCCTTAAAGAGGGTTTATCAACCGAGTAATCGTGCTCTGCAATGGGGTTGTAGGTTATACGCGTGCGCTGCTTTTCGTAGTGCGGGTCGGGCAGTGGTATGGCCGAGAGCAGCGAACGGGTGTACGGGTGGAGCGGATGTGCGAAAATTTCGTCTGAAGGGGCAAGCTCCACCATCTTGCCGAAGTACATTACGCCTATTCTGTCTGAAAAATACTTGACGACGGAGAGGTCGTGCGCAATGAACAGAATGGTGAGCCCGAGTTTTTCGCGCAGGTCGTTGAGAAGGTTGATAACCTGAGCCTGAATGGACACGTCGAGCGCGGAGATGGGCTCGTCGGCGATTATCATGTCGGGGTTCATTATTACCGAGCGCGCAATGCCTATACGCTGGCGCTGTCCGCCCGAAAATTCGTGGGGATATCTGCCCGCGTGTTCGCGCACGAGGCCGACAAGTTCGAGCATCTCGTACACCTTGTCGTCAATATACTTCTTGTCCTTAATGCCGTTTATAACAAGCCCTTCAGATACGATTTCGCGCACCGTCATTCGGGGGTTGAGCGAGGCGATGGGGTCCTGGAAAATCATCTGTATGCGCGTTATAAGCTTTGTCTTGCGCGCGACAGAGCGTTTTTCAGCGTATTCCTTTTTGAGCTTTTTAAGTTCCTCCTCGTTGCCTGCGGCTGCCGCAAACTTCGGGGCATACTCCTCTTCGAGCTTTTTTAAGAGCCCGTCGGCATACTCCTTGTCGCAATACTTGTGGTCGCGCTTTGCCGAAACTATCTCGGCATTGTTGTGCGCTATCACCTCGTCAAGCTCCCTGCGTTTTTCGGCAAGAATAGCGTTGACGCGGTCGGCCTCTTCCGGATGCGCGTTAAGCTGCGCCTTAAGCTCCTTCTCCGTCAGGCGGAACTTTTTACGTGCGGCGGAGATTTCGTCACGGTAGGAGCGCGTGCCTGCGCATATGCGCTGACCCTTGAAATATATATTGCCTGAAGTTATATCGTAAAGTTTGATTATAGAGCGGCCGGTGGTCGTCTTGCCGCAGCCCGATTCGCCGACGAGGCCGAACACCTCGCCCTTTTTTATATCGAAACTGACGTCGTCTACGGCCTTAAGCTCCTTGCGCCCCATTTTGAAATACTGGCAGAGATGTTCTACCTTGAGCAAAACTTCGTTATTATTTTCCATCTTCGCCACCTGTCAGTTTTTTCATGCGGGCAATGCGGTCTGTAATGGCCTTGGGTATGGGTACTTCAGGCGCGTCCGGGTGAAGCAACCACGTTGCCGCATAGTGTGTATCGCTTATTTTGAACATAGGAGGCTGCTGCTCGAAGTCTATTTTAAGAGCATACTTGTTTCTTTCGGCAAACGCGTCGCCCTTGGGCGGATATATCATATTGGGCGGCGTTCCGGGAATGGCGTCCAGCTTTTCGTTGGTGTCGAGGTCGGGCATGGACGAGAGCAACGCCCACGTGTAGGGATGACGGGGATTGTAGAACACGTCGTCCGCAGTGCCGTACTCCACTATCTTGCCGGCGTACATGACGGCTATTTTATCCGCCATGTTGGCAACAACGCCCAGATCGTGCGTTATGAATATTACCGAAAGGTTGCGCTCAGCCTTGAGTTTGTTTATAAGCTCGAGAATCTGCGCCTGAATGGTAACGTCGAGCGCAGTGGTAGGCTCGTCGCATATGAGTATATCGGGATTGGCCGCAAGCGCGATGGCTATTACTATACGCTGGCGCATACCGCCCGAAAATTCAAAGGGGTACTGATTGTAGCGTATTCTCGGCTCGGGTATGCCGACCTCCTCCATAAGCTTTATGGCCTTTTCGCGCGCCATGCGCTTGGTTACGCGGTACACCACCTGCGAGGCCTTGTCCTTGAAGAAGTCTACAAGTTTATAGCACTTATCGTCAAAGTTTACGCCGTCTGCCGCCGCAATGTCCTCTTTGTACTTGTTTACAAGTCTGTCTATAACCGAAAGAATGTTGGCGCGCTCGTCCCCGAGGTCCATAACCACCTTGGGAACTACCTTCCAGTCCACCTTTCTGCCCCTTGCTATGAGCGCATCTCTGCGGCGGGTCTGCCGAGCAAAGCGCGCCTCCTCCTTGGGGTTGTTCTTTTTATAGTAAAAATAGCGTGATACCGCATTTCTGAAGCTTGAGCGGAAGGTATAGGCAAGGCTGTCCTTTATAGGCTCGAGCCTGTCTATCGACTTCTCCACAAGCTCGATGAGCTCTTTTGTGTTGACGGCTGCGCCCTTCTTATCGAAATCGGCAGAGAAGAAGTCACGCATGCGCTGCGCATTTGCAACTACCGCCTTCTTGCCCTCGAGCGCAAGGTTGAACGAATGAGCAACGCCCCTGCCTGCGAGCAGCAGAAACTCCTTCATAAAGTTGTTATCGAGGTACTCGAGCGCGTCGCTGTTGAGCTGTTCGATCGTTCTGCCGTTGAGGGATATATCCTGGCCTGCAAGCTTGCAATACCCTATTCTGAAGAAGTTGGGGCGCTCCTTGGAAACTATCTCCTCGAGCAGTTTTCTGAGCTCTTCAAGCTCTTTGACCACATCTTCAGGCACATCTACCGTCTTTTCGCGGCCGAATATGTTTCTTAAAGCGGCGCGCGCAAACTCCAGGCTGTCGCCGAGGGAGTGAACAAGCTCCTTGAGCTTTGTCGCTTCGCCCAGAAGGCGCTCTTCATAGCCGTAAGTCAGGAACTCGTTGTGGACGCTGGCAAGCTTTTTGCTGAATGAGAGCAGCTTGCCGCGCAAATCAAACTTCTGCTTGTGGCTTACGCGGAACAGGAAGTCGTCTATATTTGCAATCAGCTCCTCCGCGTCCGAACGGGCGGCGTTGTACGCGCCCTCGAGCTTGAGAGCCTCTATATTGAAGCTGTCGAAAGTTTTTACAAGCTGTTCGATTTCCTGCTTCTTCTCATCGCCGGCAGCCGCCTCCATATGCTTTTTAAGCTCGGCGAGCATGGCGTTGAATTCCCTTCTGCCCGCCCTGCGGTTGGCCTTGTTTTTAAGGAGCATTGCCTCGGTTATCTGCTTGCCTATCTTGACAATGGGGTCGAGGCTGGAGAGCGGGTCCTGGAATATCATGGAAATTTTGTCGCCGCGGATTTTGTGCATATCGTCTTCGCTTATGCGCAGAAGGTCCTTGCCGTCGTACAGAATTTCGCCGCCCTCTATGATTGAGTTGCCCGCAAGTATGCCGAGGATGGCCTTGGAGGTAACCGACTTGCCCGAGCCCGACTCGCCCACTATGGAGAGCGTTTCGCCGCGCTTTAAGTTGAAGGATATGTCCCTTACGGCCTTTACCGTACCGCTTACCGTGCGGAAGGAAATTTTGAGATTTTTTACCTGTAAGATATTATCTGCCATGGCTTACTCCTCCACGCCGCGCAGCGACGGGTTGAAGGCGTCCCTCAGACCGTTGCCGAACAGGTTAAAGCAAATCATCAGCAGCGATATTATTATCGCAGGGAAGACCATAAGGTGAGGGTAGCGCGTCCAGATGCTTGCCGCGTCCGAAAGTAAAGTACCGAGTGAGGTCATAGTGGAACTGCCGAAGTTTACTATGCCCAAAAAGCTTAACATACTCTCAGAGAATATTACGCTGGGAATGATGAGTATCGAAGAAGTGATTATAGTGCCGAGCGAATTGGGGAATATATGCTTCCAGATAATACGTCTGTCGCGTGCGCCAAGCGTGCGCGCAGCGAGTACGTACTCTGAATTTTTAAAGCGGTAGAACTGCGTTCGGGTGCGCGCGGCCGTACTTATCCAGCCCGTAAGCACAAAGGCGAACAGCAGACTTGGTATTGCGCCCACCTGCGCCGCCAGATGTATCTGGAAGAGCGTTGCCACGACTATGAAGGGTACGCCCGAAAGTATATCAGCTATACGTTCCATCACAAGGTCGACTGCGCCACCGTAGTAGCCCTCTATTGCGCCGTATATTGCGCCGAGCACGAGGTTGATAACCGAAACGCAGACGGCGATGAGCAAGCTGAGCTGAACACCGCGAGCCATTCTGAGCGAGAGGTCGTACCCCTGCGAATCCGTGCCGAACAGATATTGCGGCTCGAACCCGTGCTGATATACATAGTAGTTATAATAGAGCACTCGCACGCGGTACTGCGCCGTTTCAGACGTGCCGCCGCCCGTGTACTGATAATATACAGGGTTGCCGCTTTCGTCGCGAAGATAGTTGTCTTCGAGCTGGGCATCACCCGAAAGCAGGTCGTCAAGGGAAATTTCCTCGGCCTTGCCGTTTACAACGTTGACGGGCTGCCACTTTGAGGACATCTTGTACCAGTAGTTGGCCGTAATATTCTGGTCGGCAGGCGCAACATAGTAGCCGCTCTTTTCGTCAATGAGCGGGTAAAGGACTTTAATGCCGCTCTGCTCCTCCCACTCGCGGATAGAGTTATATTCGCTCTGAGAAATGCTGCGGTATCTGAAACCGACGTCCAGATAGGTGTCCACGGAGGCATCGTAAGTAACATTGTTGCCCCTGCCCTGCTTTTCCTTCATGCTGAGTACGGGCTGGTAGTAGCTCTCAACACCCTCCTGCCAGGTTGCGCCAGTGCCTTCGGCATCCTCTGCGGCAACTCCGAGCGCATAGTGGTATATCATATACCTTTCGTTATAGTTATCGGAAGAGCCACCCGTGGCAATGCCTATTTCCCTGAGCACAAGGTTGCGAGGACCCATCTTGGCATAGGTAGTATCTATAAATTCAGGTATTCCGCACAGGGGAGTAATTATCGCGTATAAAATTATGGCAAAGATAATTATTGCCGCCACGACTGAGGCCTTGTTTTTGCAGAAACGCAAAAAGGCATCCTTAAAGTAGCCTATCGGCTTTGTGTCGAACTTCTTATCGTGCGACATATCGCTGCGGTCGGCAAATTCAAATTTTTCCTTGGGGATATTTTTAAGTTCTTCCATATTACTTCTCCCCCATTCGTATTCTGGGGTCGATAAAGCCGTAGCTTATATCAACCACAATGCCTGCGAGCAGGCCGACAAGCGTATAGAATATGGTATCCATCATGAATACGTCGTAGTCGCGAAGATTGATTGACTGAATGTAGAGCTGTCCGACGCCGGGGACGGAGAATATCTGCTCGATTATCATAGAGCCGCCCAGAATGGAGATAAAAGTGGATATTATCATGGGCAGTATGGGCACCATTGCGTTCTTGAGCGCGTGGCGCACTATTGCCTGGCTCTTTTTAAGGCCCTTGGTGCGGGCGAGCAGCATATAGTCGGACGTGAGCGTTTCAGTGAGCTCTGCCCTGGTGAACCTGGTAAGGCCGGCTATCTGCCCGAACGAGAGGGCGATAACGGCAGGCATCATACTCCAGAACATAGTAGGAGAGAACCAGCTTCCGCCCGCGTCGGTAAGCGAACTCACCGTAGGGGGGAACCAGTCAAGCAGGAAGCAGAACAAATACTGCACGAGGAATGCGTACACGTACACCGGTATGGATACGAAGAGCATAACGAGCGTGCTTATGGTATGGTCCTGCCACTTGTTCTTTTTAATTGCGGCAAGTATGCCGAGAATGAGACCTATGGGTATTGATATTATAAAGGAATAGAGGTTTACAAGCACCGTGGGCAGTATTCTGTCCGCAATGACATTCCACGCAGGTTCGAGCTGATCGACATACCACGACGTGCCGAAATCCCACTGTGTGAAAATCAGCTTGAGATATATGCCGTACTGCACGAGAAGCGGCTCGTTATAGCCGAGCGCCTCCCAGCGTGCCTCCATTATGGCCGCGAGGTTTTTATCCGTAGGCAAAGTCCTCGGCAGCATTCTAACAAGCATAAAGCAAATCGTTACTATTACAAAAAAGGTGAACAGCATAAGAAGGATTCGCTTTATAATGTATTTTGTCACGGTTTTTTCCTCCGTTCAGCTTAAAATACGCCGCAAATACGGCATTTTTTTAAAGTAAAAAATAGCAAGGAATGGGAGTGTAAAAAACAACCCCCATTGCCTTGGCTATATTCATTTGAATTTTAAAGTTTTAAATAAAACTCAGTATTCAATTTCACCTGCGTCGATGGCAGCAAACCACTCGGTATCGGTGTAGTTATAGGTCATAAGACGAAGTCCGCCGAAGCCGTAGAGAACGTGGTAATTCTCTGTATAGTAGCTGCACTGCTGGCTGAGAAGATAGGAAAGTACCGTATTGCAGATAGGTATGCGGTAGTAAAGATTGAGGTATGCCTCTTCGAGCTGAGCGGTGATTTCAAGCTTAACTTCGTTGCTCGCCTGTGCGTATACGCCCGAACCAGAAATACTGTTCGACCATGCCTGCCATGTCATCGTTACTTCCTCTCCGCCGATGGTGAGAGTAAGCATTTCGGTGGTAGGATCCCAGCAAGCAGCCTCATTGATGGAGTACTGGTCGGGGTCCATGTATACCTGGAAGTTACGGAAAGGATAGAGAAATGCGCCGCCCCATGCGCCGCAGCCTATTGCGTAGACGCCCTGAGGAACTGCATCATAGGGATTAGGAGACTGCATATTTCCTACAGCCGTAAACGTTATGGTGCCGAAGCCTGTATCCTTTGCAGCCGCATTGATATTTTGATTGAGAACGGCAATCTGAGCATAGTCGTCAGAACCGAGAGTACCCTGCGACCAGGCGATGGAGATGTTGATGGGCTGTCCTTTTGTATAAAGACCGGCTGCCACAAGCTCGTCGCACGCCTTAGCAAGCAAATCGTGTGCCTCGGTTGCATTATAGCCTGTTATTGAGTTGTAAGCGTCTTCAAGCGTTGCATAAGGAGTTCCTTCGCCGTATTCAACGCCGTAAAGGTTGCATATAGCCTGCATTGCGGGCTCGCTGTATCTGTAAACAGAGTTGGGGTCGTTGTAAATATCGTAGTAATACTGCTCGTTCATAAGCGAATAAGCGGGCTTGTAGCCGGGGCTTGCTTCGCAGAATGCTGACCTGTCTATAGCAAGGCTCATAGCTTTGCGGAAGTTATAGTTGGAAACGACAACGCCGTTGGTGTTTGTGCCTGCCTTGTCCATAGCCTTAAGCGCGTCAAGGTCTGTATTGAAGAAGAGGCTCAGGGTGTAAGTCTCGTCCTCCTGATACAGATAGTCGCTCATTGCATAGTCGCCAAGCTGGTCTGCGGGAGGATTCCAGGTGGTAAGTTCGCCCCTGAAGAACGCAAGCTCCTGCGTATCTTCGGTCATAACGTCTATCTGGATGTTAGTCGTCATATACTGGCGAACATGTTCGCCGTCAACAAGGAACTCAGTGGTGGAAACATAGTTGCCGTAATCGTCGGTCACTATTTTGCCATCCTCATCCCTGTCCCATCCGTACCAGTTTGCGTTCTGCGAGAACTTCATCTGCCTGCCGGTATCGATGGAGTCAATCTTGTAGGGGCCGTAAGACATAGTAGTTTCCTTGCTGGTGCCGTAAGTGGTAACAACAAGGTCGCCAACTGTCTCCTTAAGCTCTTCATACAGATCCTCGTATACGAGCCAGTTAGAGGTAAGGCTGGTCATAAATGTATTCAGGTCAACATAGGACTGGGTTACATAGCGGACGGTATAGTCGTCTACCTTGTAGAAACCTACGTTATCCCAGGTGGTATCGGTATTATCGTTCTCGACGATAACACCTATATACACGCCGTCGTATTCGCTGCCCACGGTAAGCATTCCTGCATTCTGAGCATAAATTTCAGACGCCGAAATCCAGTCACCCTCTTCACCCTCTGCAACTGCAGGGTCACGATATTTGGTGGTATTGCTTATAGATACATACTGAGGGCACTCGTTACCGTCTGCGTCAAGCGCACCCTGAAGACCCCACAAATTCCACATATCGATAACTACATCCAAGCCGTCTTCAACAGCGGCCTCCATGCTTTCGTAGTCACCAAGATCGGCAACTGCGGTGAAAATCTCCGTCTGAAGGGAATAGTAATAGTTATATGCACCTGCAAGTTCCGATTCATTGGCTATATACAGGTTTGCACGGTAGTTGAGCATCTCGGGATCGACAAGCTGCTGCATAGAATATACATAGTCGTCAGCTGTGATAGCCTCGCCGTTCTCCCAAGCCGCACCCTCGCGCAGTTCAATTTCGAATACATAGCCGGAAGTGGTATTGGAAGCCGTCTGGCCTGCAGGGAGAGTAACGCCATACTTTGTAAGGTCGGTCTGGTTTGCCGCAGTAACATCCTTTACCGAGGTAGCCATTTCGTATACCCACTGATATGTTTTTTCTTCAGAGTTGAGGATAGACATATCAACGAGGGGCGAAGTAACGTACGCCATCAGAGCGCCGTCTGTATTGGACTCCCACGAATGAGGGTTCCAGTTTGTGGGAAGGGATGTTGTGGCTTCACGATAGGTATAGCTGCCGGTATCTTCTGTCTTCTTACCGCAGCCCGCTGCGAACAATGCTACGGAAGAAACCATTACGGCTGCAACCGCCAGGGTTGCGATCTTCATTCTTTTGTTCATGAGTAATTTGCCTCCATATAAAATTTTAAGCGTGCTTAACGCTTTTTATACAAATTTAACAGACGGATTGTAAAGTTGTTACAGAGTAATGTTTTATTCGTGCAATACTTGCACGAATAACGGGGTACCCCGTTAGCCCTCCGCCTTTAAGTTACGTTTATTTTACCCGCTTTAGTTTATTTTGTCAACAAATTACCCTTATTGTTCAGCTTTTTTCACCCCATTTTAACATAAAAAATTCTTATAGTTTGTATAATCACAATTTATAAATGTATAAATTATCCAATCATATTTATTGCGCGGCGCATACATTGCATATTATACCCTGCCCCTTTCGGACGGTGTGCAGCGCGTCTGCATAAAGCCTTTCAGCCGTACATTTTGCCTATTATAAAGCTCACAAGCCGCTGCGGCAGCAGTCTGTTAAGCAGAAGAAAGAGCTTGTACTTTGCCCCGCCTGCCACGCTTACGGGTGGATTTTTGCGCGCAGCGAGCTTTACTATCGTGCGGGCAATCAGCTCGGGCGGCATGCCGTGCCGCTCGTCCCCCTCCATCACGGCAACCGAGCGAGCAACCCTGTCGCCGTATGCCGCGCTGTCTGCTGCGTTCTTTTTGCGCGCAGAAGTAAAATCCGTCCTGACGTCACCTGGAAGCACGGCCGTCACCTTTATATTGAACGGCGCAACCTCGTTTCGGAGCGCTTTGGACAGCGAAAGTATGGCAGCCTTGGCGGCCGAATAGAAGGCCTGGAAGGGTATTGCAAGTTCTGCCGCAACAGAGCTTACGTTTATAATAGTTCCGCCGCCGCCCGAACGCATTGCCGGAACACACTGCTGAATCATGAACAGCGCACCGAAAAAGTCCACATTGAAGAGCGCGCGGGCGTCTTTTTCGGTTGTATCCTCCACCGCGCCAGAGATGCCGCAGCCGGCATTGTTGACAAGTACGTCTATCCTGCCGAATGTGCTTAAAATTTGTTCGACGGCGGCACGAACCTGCTCGCAGTCAGAGACGTCCGCCTGAACGCTGAAAAATTCCTCGCTGTGCCTGCGCGCCACGCAGACAACCTTTGCTCCGCCATCTTTAAACATCCGCGCCGCGGCAAGACCTATGCCAGCCGTAGCGCCCGTAACCACCACTACTTTATCCTTAAAATCAGAATGCATTTCTGAAAGTTTACTCCGAAAAACAATGTCGCACATTCATTATAATATATACCGCGCTCAGCCGTCAAGACAAAATTTAAAAAACGACAAATTTAAAAATGTGCGCGCACGCGCGCGTATAAATCGCGCACGCTTAAAAATATCAATTAAATAAAAAATAGCCGCGCTTTAAGCGCGGCCTGTTACCATACAAATTGACGATAAAAAAAAGCACTTCGTACTATATACAAAGTTAATAGATACCCCTGAGGCGACGTTTTTACAACGCTCAGCCGCGGGTAAAATCTTCAGGCGAAAGCTTGCGGTACTTTCCGCTTGAAATCAGACCAAGCCACGCGGCATTATCTTTGTACCAGGCAACAGTACGGGCAATGCCCTCCTCAAACGGCACGCGAGGCTGCCAGCCAAGCGCACGCAGTTTTGAAGAATTTATGGAATAGCGCACGTCGTGCCCCGGTCTGTCCTGCACGAAACTGACAAGAGAGAGAGGCTTGCCGAGAAGGGTGAGTATCTTTTTTGCAAGCTCGGTATTTGCAAGACTGCAACCTCCGCCCACATTGTATATACCGCCGCGTTCTCCCCGCCAGAGCACAAGGCAGATTGCCCTGCAGTTATCCTCCACCGCCAGCCAGTCGCGCACATTCTGACCGCTGCCGTAGACCGGCACGGGGCTGTCGGCTAACGCGCAGGTTATGGCGCGCGGTATGAATTTTTCAGGAAACTGGTACGGGCCGTAGTTGTTAGAACAGCGCGTAATTGTGGCAAAAAGCCCGTAGGTGCGGCAATATGCCCCGACCAACAGGTCTGCCGCCGCCTTGGATGCCGAGTATGGACTGGACGGCCTTAAGGGTGCGTCCTCGCAAAAAGGCGCAAATTTCCCGTCAGCGGCGTCACCGTACACCTCGTCTGTGGAAATCTGATGGAAGCGCACGCCATGCCTTACGCAGGCATCCAGCAGCGTCTGTGTGCCGCATACGTTTGTTTTAATGCAGACTTCAGGGCTCTTTATGGAGTTATCCACGTGACTTTCGGCGGCAAAATTGACCACAATTTGCGGAGAGTAACGCTTAAACACCTCCTCTACCGCCACGGTATCGCAGATATCGCCCTTTACAAAGCAAAAACGCGGATTTGAAAACGCCGCCGCAAGGTTGGAAAGATTGCCCGCATATGTGAGTTTATCAAAGCATATTATGCGGTGTTCGGGGTATTCGGCGAGCATATAATTTACAAAATTGCTGCCTATAAAGCCCGCCCCGCCCGTTACAAGAATATTCATAAAAAATACCGCACCGCCGCAGCCCTGCGGCGGTGTAATTTTTTTGTCAGCCGCTCAAAATCGCAATTAAGCCGCGTCAGATTGCTTAGAAGCCGTGCAGGCAATGCCCGCCCTAAAACTGTATTCAGCCGCACATATCAGCGATTGAACAGCATTTGCAGGCGCATATGCGGCCTAAAAAACTTTACTTTTCCTGCTCCTTGCAGCCGAACTCGTAGCGGATATAGTACTGCTTATGCTCGCCGGCATGCAGTACGGGCTGAGGGAATGACGGAATGTTGGCCGAATTGGGGAAGAACTGTGCCTCGAGCGCGAATGCCGAACGGGGCTGCAATACGCCGCAGGCCGCATTCCCGCCGAGGAAATTTCCGCTGTATAACTGCAGGCCGGGCATATCGGTATATATATCGAGCGCTATGCCGCTGTCCCTGCCGTAGGCGCTGGCTGCGTGCTCGCCTTCCAGCACGTAGTTATGGTCGTACCCGCCCGCAAGCGCGAGCTGGGCGTTATTTTCGCCTATTCTTTCGGTTATACCCCTGAACTTGTCGCTGAAATCGAACGGCGTGCCGACAACCGAGGCAATTTCGCCCGTGGGTACCATCCCCTCGCCTATCGGCGTATAGCTTTTAGAGTAAATTCTGAGCATATTGCCCTTGAGCGAGGCGTCGCCGCGCACGCCCTCGAGGTTGAAATAGGTGTGGCAGGTGGGCGCCCAGAGCGTGGTTTTATCGCTCATTGCAAAGTAGTTTATAATGAGCGAATGACCATCGGCAATGTACTGCACTTTGAGGCTGAGGTCGCCCGGGAAACCCATATCGCCATCGGGACTGAACAGCGTTAATTCAAGCATATTGCCGCACGGATTAGCTATAAAGAACTTTTTATCGTACCCCAAAGGCCCGCCGTGGTGGCAGTTTGTGCCGTCGTTCTGGGGGAGAGTATAGCGCTTGCCCTCCAGCACGAACGAACCGCCCTTTATGCGGTTTGCCACCCTGCCTACCGTTGCGCCGAGGTAAGAGCTGCTGTCTATATACTTCTGCGCGTTGTCAAAGCCGGGGCAGATGTCCGTCCATTTATTGCCGCACTTTACCTTTACATACTGCAGCGATGCGCCGAGGTCGGCTATGCCAGCCTTGAAATATTCCGTTTCGAGCTGATAGATATAGGCTTCGCGCCCGTTGAATTTTCCGAAAGATATTTTTTTCATAATTTTTTATCCGATATAATTATTAGATTTTTTCCACAGTGATGCCGTCGGATATGCCCGCGTTGTAGCAGACGGCGTTGAAGCCCGTCCTCTCGCCGTAGACCTTTAAAAGATACTTTTCAAAGTCGGCCACGCCGTCCTTTTGCACGAGCGAAATTGCGCAGCCGCCGAAGCCGCCGCCCGTCAGACGCGCGCCTATGCAGGCAGGATGTCTCTGAGCCGTCTCGACAAGCACGTCGGGCTCGAAACCCGTAGTCTCATAGAGGTTTTTAAGCGAGGCGTGCGACTGGTTGAGCAGCTTGCCGAGCGTTAAAATATCGCCGCTGCGCAGCGCATCCGCCGCAAGCTTTACTCTGTACGCTTCATACACCACGTGCTCGGTGCGCTGTTTGAGCACCCCCGGCAGCAGGTGAGAAAACTTAACAAACTGTTCGGGCGTGACGTCTGCAAGGCAGGATACGGGAAGCACCTCTCTGAGAATGGCAAACGCCTTCTCCGTCTCCGCCCTGCGCTCGTTATACTTGCTCTCCACAAGGCTGTGCGGCTTTTTGCAGTCGGTTATGACGAGGGCGTAGTCGCCAAGCTCCAAAGGGATATATGAGCAGTCGAGCGTGTTGCAGTCCAGAAGCATTGCCATGCCCTTTTTGCCGCACGCCGAGGCGTACTGGTCCATTATACCGCAGTTGACGCCCGCATACTCCCTTTCAGCCGCCTGGGCGGTGAGGGCGACCTCTACATTATCGAACTTTTCGCCCGCAACGGTTGCGAGCGCGGCAATCGTGGAGACCTCTATCGCGGCCGAGGACGAAAGACCGCTGCCGAAGGGCACTTTGCAATCCTGAACCATGTCGCAGCCTACAATTTTGTGCCCAGCTTTTTGCCAGAGATAGACGCTGCCCGCCTGGTAGTTGCCGTACTTGAGCCCCTTGTAATCGGCAAGCGAGGAGATGTCCAGCGTGACCTTATCGGGAAGGGTCGTCCAGCTCAAATTTATTTTATCCGTGCCGTTGGGGCGGATATATACCGTATTTTTTAAGGTGAGCGCCGCAGGCAGAACTTTGCCGCCGCAGTAATCTATGTGCTCGCCTATGATATTGACGCGTCCCGATGCCGAAACCTTGTATTCATATTCCCTTTCTTCTGTCATAGTACCTTAAACCCTAACTCCTCTGCAAATTTTACCGTAACCGCCTTATCCTTGAATACGGCGGTGTTTTCGAGTATGCGCGAACATACCGAACCGAGTTCGCGGCGGACGGCGGCGCCTGCACCCGCAGCCTTATCTTTATTGTAGAGCGCCTTCATCTCCCCGAACACAAAGGCAAACTGTTCAAGCTCGCCCTGAAGCGCCCCTCCGTTCTCCAAAAGTCCCTCCATCTGCTTTAGCTGGTCGTGCAGTCTGCCGGGCAGAATGAACAGTCCCTGCGCCTCGATAAGGCCTATGGACTCCTTTTTTATGGAGTGGAATTCGGGATGGGCGTGGAATACGCCGTCGGGATACTTTTCGCTTGTGACGTTGCTGCGCAGAATAAGGCTCATTTCGTAGCCGCGCTCCGTCTTTACAACGGTGGGGCTTACGGCGTTATGTATGCCATGCTCGTCCTCGGGTATGATGCCGAGGGCGTCGTCTCTGTATTTAACCCACTTTGCGCGCACCTCTTCGCATACGTCTGCAAGAGCGGCGCGGTCAGCGCTTACCACCCTTATGACCGTGCCGGGCCAGTCGAGCACTTCAACAGTGCCGTCAAAACCCTTGCGGCCGAGCGTTTTATACGCCTTGGCTCTGTGCATGGGCAAAATTTCGCCGCCGCCCTGGAAATGGTCGTGAGCGAGCACGCTGCCGCCTATTCGGGGAAGGGGTGCGTTGCAGCCTATGAAGTAGTGCGGGAAAATATCCACAAAGTCGCACAGCTTTAAAAAGGTGCTTTTATCGACGTGCATCGGGGTGTGTTCGCAGTTGACGGCAATGCCGTGCTGGTAGAAGTAGCCGTAGGGCGAGTACTGCCAGAACCACTTTTCGCCGTCAAGCAGCAAATCGACGGTGCGCAGCGTACGCTTGTTGCGCACGGGGCAGCCCTCGTTTTCGCGGCAGATGGCGCACTTGGGAT
>ERZ1090880.923-NODE-923-length-15157-cov-5.697722_pt1 | contig 15157 bp, 12 predicted proteins | sample MGYA00478471_ERZ1090880 | MGnify/ENA primary metagenome ERZ1090880 (study PRJEB33644, sample SAMEA5815734) | chicken gut metagenome | biome: Chicken; feature: Gastrointestinal Tract; material: Caecum | place: Ireland | collected 2019-01-01 | study: A study of the... | reverse complement strand
TGCGTTCCTCCGGGGAGGCGGCCGGCCTTCTCGCCTCTGCTGCCTTGGAAAAACGCTGCCCGGTAAAAGAGATAGACGGACGCATTATTCGCAAGGAAATGGAAATACGTGGGGCGGAATTTGTATAAAATTTGAAATTATCTATGTATGTTGTTTAACTATCATTGATTTAATTTCAATATTCCACGATTCACTTTCATTTTCAAAATACGACGAACACTTTCATCAATTCGTTTTTCAGAAATTTTCCCTGATAAAACAGCGTCTTGTAAAGCAGAGATGGCTGCAGACGGATCGTTCGGACATAGCAACATATCAACTCCTGCGGTCACAGATCTTACTGCAATTTCTCCGCTTCCGTATGAATCAGTCAGAGCTTTCATCTGCAATCCGTCAGTAATGATAACACCTTGAAACCCCAATTCTCTCCGCAACAAATCGGTTACAATCCGGGAAGAAAACGGTGCGGGTTGGGAATTGTCTATTTTTGTTAAAATCAAATGCCCTATCATTACCATATCGCTGCCAGCGGAAATACCCGCCTTAAAAGGTAAAAGTTCGTTTTCCCGTAACTCTGCAAGACTTTTGTCTACATACACTGCGCCGTCGTGTGAATCAGCGAGTGTATCACCGTGACCTGGGAAGTGCTTAAGCGCTGTACCTACGCCTCCTGCGTGAAATCCTTTTACAGCTGAAGGAATCAGCTGGGCTGCTTGGCCAAAATCATCACTATAAGCCCGATTTCCAATTACAGTATTGGAAGGATTCGACCAAACGTCAGCAACTGGAGCCATATCTACATTGAAACCTAAAGATTTCATATCTGACGCTATTGTGTATGCATTTTGATAGGCAACGCCAGTCCCTTTATCCTTATAGTCATACATTGGTCCGATATATGTCGTCCCAACTGTGTGCATAAGACGGTTTACTCGTCCGCCTTCTTCATCGCAAGTTAAAATAAGAGGAATATCAGAATAATTTTGTGTATTAGTAAGCATTGTACGAACTTGCTGTTTACTGACAAGATTTTGTGCGCTATATAAAATCCCGCCTATTGGAAGCTTTTTTAAAGCATTTTTTGTTGTTTCTCCAGCTGCTGTTACTTTTGATACATTTGTAAGTTGCTCTGGGCTGAGGATCATCATCTGACAGATTTTTTCATACAACGTCATGTTCGATATGATACTATCAACAGTATTTTTCTTTTCATATTTAGAACTGCTCTCGCTTGCAAAACCCTTTTTGTTCTCTGTCTGACTGGACTCAGTTCCTGTTTCGGCTTGCAGGCTTGCCTCTTCCTTTTGCTCGATCTCAGAACTTACTGCTGCTTGAGAAGAGCTATCTTCCTGCGAACTACCTGCCTCCGTTGTAATAGATATATCAGAGGAGACACTGCTCGATTCAGCCAAGCTGCTTCCCTGCAATTCAGTTTGTGTACATGCACTTAATCCAAACAAAAAAAAGCAGCACAAAGCAAATATTTTTTTCTTTTTCAAAACCATCACATTCCTCGTATAAAGAAGCTAAATATAAATAAAAACAACCCTAGACATATCCTATCTCGGGTTGTTTTTTGGTCGGAGTAACGTGACTTGAACACGCGGCCTCTTGACCCCCAGTCAAGCGCGCTACCAGCTGCGCCATACCCCGATCCTGCCCTCCTATTATATCGAATGGTGCGTTCGTTGTCAAGGCCGATATTCACATACGAAAATCATTTCCGCTCCACGACTCATATATTTCTTTAAGCAGGATCTCATCGGTAAAAACCAGCATTTGCAACTTCTGCATTGCCAGCAGGTTTCGAAAATCATCCGGCTTATGGTCTGGCGACAGGCACATCTCCTTTTGGGAATCAATTAGTTCACTGAACACATCATAAAACGACTCCAGAAAATCACGGTGCTCTTCACAAACCGGAATTCGGAACCCATTGTACACCATGGTTTCCACTGAAGCCCTTTCACAAAGCAAACAATCCGTTTCGCTCATTTCTGAAGCCCCCCTTTGGTTCCGCGTCGTATGGCGCTTTTGATATGCGCTAATCATATCATATTTTTATACGCTTGTCGAGTTGCGGCCTATCACATGATATGATAAAATAAAAATGGTTTTTCTTGACGCTATACGCCTTATCGGCATTGCAGTATGGCTTGATATCGTTCATTTAAATACAGACAAATCACTATCAAGATTGGAGCGTTTTAATGATGAAATGGATGATCGCATCCGATATTCACGGTTCTGCTTTTTATTGTGAGAAGATGATCGCAGCATATCGTTCGGAACAAGCGGACAGGCTTCTTTTGTTGGGCGACTTGCTCTATCACGGCCCACGCAACGACTTGCCAAAAGAATATGCTCCCAAAAAGGTCATCTCCATGCTCAACGAAATAAAAGATGAATTGGTCTGCGTCCGCGGGAATTGCGAGGCAGAGGTGGATCAAATAGTTCTTGCATTTCCAGTCCTTTCGGACAGCTGCCTGCTTTGTGAAAGCGGACGTTTGATTTTTGCAACACATGGGCATCATTTTAATACCAGCTCCCTCCCGCCCCATAAAAAGGGAGATATCCTGCTGCACGGGCATACACATATCCCGGCCTGTGAAGAAGCTGACGGTATGCTATATATAAATCCCGGTTCCGTTTCCATCCCAAAGGCAGACAGCCCATACAGCTATATGACACTGGAAAACGGCATCTTCCGATGGAAAGATCTTGAGACCGGAGTTTGTTATCGGGAATACCACCTATAATCAGGGACATAACGCTTTTGGCAATACGGCTAAACGCCGGTTTTTCTATTAGGATAGCACTTTCTCAAATCGCGGAAATGCGAAGTACAGAGAAAAACCGGGCTGTGTAAAAAATACGCGGGAGTATTCAGGCAAAAAGGGTTCCGCCTGTATTTTCCGCAGCAGCACATATAAATTGGGACACAGCTTTTATTCAAAGAGAAAAGAGAGTGTCTGTGCCATGCAGGTGCTTGCCCTTTTGCCCCGAACAGGGTCGAAGTGAAATGGCCCGCCTTTGTCCTTTTTTAACCCATGGAAATACTTTTATTCTGCTGAAAACACCTTAAGACAGTTTTGAAGGAGGTCATGATTTGGAAAATGAAAAGCGTTTCGCTGTACTGATTGATGCAGACAACGTTTCAGAAAAATATATCAAAGGCATTCTGGACGAAATATCCAACGACGGTGTTGCCACATATAAGCGCATCTATGGCGATTGGACCAAACCCAATCTTGCTTCATGGAAAAATATACTTCTTGAAAATTCCATTATGCCTATCCAACAGTATAGCTATACAACAGGAAAAAACGCCACGGATTCCGCTATGATTATAGACGCGATGGACATCCTCTACTCCGGTAATGTCGACGGATTTTGTTTAGTATCCAGCGACAGTGATTTTACACGGCTGGCTTCCAGGCTGCGCGAATCGGGTATGACCGTTGTCGGCATGGGTGAAAGGAAAACGCCCTCTGCCTTCATTGCCGCGTGCCATCAATTTAAATATCTTGAGATCTTAGCGCAAAATGTTGAGGAAAAAACTGCCGTTTCGGAGGAGAACACATCTGAAACACTGGCACGAGCCGATCTTGCCACCATTAAACGCGTTGTTTTATCGATTCTGGATGAAATATCAGATGAGGATCAATGGGTTTTCATCAGTGAGATCGGGGATATCCTCGTAAAACGCTATCCGGATTTTGATGTGCGGAATTACGGATTCAAAAAACTTACGCCATTTTTAAAGTCGCTGAATATCGTGGATATCCGGTGGACCAAAGGCCATGACAGTAACAACCGTTTGGTTTTTGTACGGGCCAAGCAGGATAAATCAACAGGGAAACAGGGGAACTAAAATGAATTTTGATGAAATCGGCTTGATTGCGCCTATTCAAACGGCACTTGCCAAAATTGGCGTTTCAGAAATGACGGAGATACAGGAAAAAGCCATCCCGGTCCTACTTCAAAAAAGGGAAGTCATTGCGAAGGCTCCGACCGGTACAGGAAAAACCTATGCGTTCGGGATCCCGATTATTACGGAAATCGATTTAAACGTTCGGGCCCCACAGGCTTTGATCCTCTGCCCGACAAGAGAGCTATGCACACAGCTTCGGGACGAAATGCGCGCATTGGCACAGAATATGCCGGAAATACGGGTCGCCGCAGTATATGGCGGCCAGCCCATCCGCAGACAGATCGACGCCCTGCAAAAAAATCCGCAGATTGTCGTTGCAACACCTGGCCGGTTAATCGATCATTGGAAACACCACAATATCCGTTTAAACCGGATCGCTGTAACGATACTTGATGAGGCAGATGAAATGCTTGATATGGGCTTTTTTAAGGACGTCCGCTTCATTCTCGACCAGCTTCCCCCCAAAAACCGGCTGTCTATGTTCTCCGCAACGATTTCAAGGCCGGTTATGGATATCGGCTGGCTCTACCAACGCGATCCTGTCGAACTCGTTGTCGAACCGGTAAAAGAAAACAAGCCAAAAATAGCGCAGTTTGGGCTGCGCTCAACCGGTACGCAGAAAATACTCGACTTAATGCAGCTGATCCGCACGATAAAACCGGAACGCGCCATTATTTTCTGCAATACAAAATATCAGACCGGCAGCCTGTGCGACCAATTGGTGCGCAAGGGCTTTTCTGCAAAGTGTATCCACGGCGATATGGCGCAGGCTCTTCGAAATAAAATCATGAGTGAATTCAAAGCAGGCGGATTTCAGCTTTTGGTTGTCACAGACGTTGCCGCGCGCGGGATTGATATCACCGGTGTAGACGCGGTAATCAACTTTGATATCCCACAGGAAAATGAATATTATATCCATCGTATCGGCCGGACGGGACGCGCTAAAAAAGAAGGGAAAGCCTATACCTTTTTCTGGGACAATGATAAAGCGCATCTCGATCAGATCCTGCATTATACCAAATTCGAAATGCACTATCTCAAATTTGACGAAAACGGAGAGTTGACAGACGCATGAAAAAAAACGCCAGCCTGCTTTCGGAACTTGACAGCCGGCCGGTCGCCGCTTCTGTTTCACCGCTGCTTGATTGGTATCGGAAAAATGCCCGTCCCCTCCCTTGGCGGAAGACCAGAAACCCCTATTACATCTGGCTTTCGGAAATCATGCTTCAACAGACACGGGTAGAAACGGTAATCCCCTATTATCACCGGTTTATCGCATCGCTTCCGACAATTCCAAGCCTTGCGGCTGTACCGGAAGAAGAACTGCTAAAGCTGTGGGAAGGGCTTGGTTACTACAGCAGGGCGCGGAATTTAAAAAAAGCCGCTGCTGTTTGTATGGAGCAGTACGGCGGAATACTGCCGCTTACTTATGACGAACTTTTGTCGCTTCCGGGCTTTGGCCCCTACACTGCGGCTGCCGTCGCTTCCATAGCGTATGGGGAGCCTGTTCCCGCCGTAGACGGCAATGTTCTGCGTGTTGTCTCGCGCCTTTGCGCTTATGGGGAAGATATCATGCTTCCCTCTGCACGCAAATCCGTTTTTTCCTGTCTCCTCCCTTATATGGGCAGTGCGCCGGGCGAGCTCAATCAAGCTTTCATGGATCTCGGTTCCTCGATATGCCTTCCAAACGGTGCGCCAAAATGTATGTTGTGCCCGCTTTCTTTTGCCTGTACAGCTTTCTTAAACGGGCAGGAACGCCTTTTCCCGATCAAACGCGCAAAATCTGCACGGCGCATAGAGCAGCGCACCGTTCTCCTTCTCTTTTCGGATAGCCGTGTGCTTCTGCACAAAAGAAAAGAACAGGGCCTTTTGGCAGGCCTGTGGGAATTCCCGAACTTTGAAGGAGACGCAAGCGAAGATGCCATACGGCAATACTGCCGCCAAATGGGGCTATCTATAGAAAAAATCCGTCCGATTGGCTCCGCCAAGCATATTTTTACCCATATTGAATGGCATATGTCCGGCTTTGCCGCAGCTGTTTCGGAACGCAAGGAGGCAGACGGCTGCATTTGGGCAGAACATGCACAGCTGAAGCAGCGCTATCCCCTTCCCAGCGCGTTTCGGCCCTTTTTACAAACGGCAGAAACGGAACTTTTAAGAGCAGCTGAAAACAATCCCGGATGAAACCCTCCTCTAAAACGGCATCGCCATCCCCTACATTCCGAAAGCCGTTTTCCGTATGAGCTGGGCTGTTTTTCGTCCAACGGAAAGGATGTCGCGAAAATGAAACAGGTTGAAAAGAAAAAAGTCCGGCAACCGCGCGGCCTAATGATTATGAGCGCGCTCGGACAGTTTAAAGCAGATCTTGTTTTAAAAAATGCCAATGTTTTAAATGTTTTTACCGGTGAATTCATGCCGCGCGATGTCGCCATCAACGGCGACACCATCATTGGGATCGGAGAATATGAGGGAACGTACGAATACGACCTGTCAGGCATGTATATTGTCCCCGGTTTCATTGACGCACACGTTCATATAGAATCCTCCATGCTTACTCCGCAGATCTTTACACGGGAAGTCTTAAAAAGGGGAACCACAACGCTGATTGCAGACCCGCATGAAATCGCCAACGTTTGCGGGGAAGACGGCCTCAAATACATGTTGGATGCCGCGGCGGAGTGCCCTGTAAACTTATACTACATGATGCCTTCCTGCGTCCCTGCCGGGGATTTTGATACTGCCGGCGCTGTGCTGGATGCAGCAGCGCTTGCAAAATATGCAAATCATCCTTCTGTCTTGGGGCTGGGCGAAGTGATGAACACAGCCGGGATCATGCGCTGTGAATCGGACCTATATCAAAAGCTTGCCCTTTTTCACAGCAAAACCATCGATGGGCATGCACCGATGATGCACGGAAAAGCGCTGCAAACCTATCGTTTAGCCGGTATCACCACCGATCATGAATGCACCAGCGGCGAAGAAGCCGCCGAAAAGCTGCGTGCAGGGCTCGCTCTTTTGATTCGTGAAGGATCCGGTGCAAGAAACCTTGACAGCCTCATTCAAATCCTGATCGACGGACGGATGCAAACCCAGCGCATTGCGTTCTGCACGGACGACAAACACGTCGACGATATCCGTACCGAGGGACACATCGACCACCATATCCGCCGAAGCATCCAGCTCGGGCTTGACCCAGCCACCGCTTATCTTATGGCAAGCTGGTATCCGGCGCAGATATATGGATTAAAGCACCTTGGAGCTGTAGCCGCCGGATATCAGGCTGATCTGGTCGTATTAAAAAGCCTGTATGACGTACAGCCGAAAATGGTGCTTCACAAAGGGAAAACGGCGTGTTCGCTTCTTGAAAAAGCACCACGGGTGTCGATTGCGCCCGCCGTCTGTGATACGGTGCATATTGCCCCGGTAAAGCGGAGTGATCTTCGGCTTCGAATAAACAAAGATCCTGTCCCGGTCATTGTCCCAATCCCGAGACAGATCATAACCAAAAGGGTGAATGAACATGTGCATGTGCGGAACGGATATTTTGTCTCCGACGCATGCCACCAAAAGGTAGCCGTAATTGAACGCCATCATGCAAGCGGCAACATTGGGCTTGGCATTATCCGCGGCTTTCTGCGTACCGGCGCTATTGCGGCTACTGTAGGCCATGACGCGCACAATCTGATCGTCATCGGGACAAATGATACGGATATGCTGCTCGCTATCCACGCACTCAATGAAAGCGGCGGCGGGTATGTCATCGTAAAAGATCAGAGCATTGTAGCGGGGATTGAACTGGAGATTGCCGGTCTGATGAGCACGCACTCCGCAGACGAACTGTGCCGTGAGCTTGCGCTTTTCACACAGGCAGCAAAGGACATTGGGATCCCGCAGGATATGGATCCCTATCAAACACTGTCTTTCCTTCCGCTTCCTGTCCTGCCGGGACTGCGCGTTACGGACAAAGGTCTTTTAGACGCTTCATCCGGGAATTTTTTGACGTATTGAGGTGTCCCAATGAACGAATTTCAATATAAAGGGAAAGAGATCCGGCAAGAATTTTTTTCAGACTGCTTTGATGAGGGCCTCGCCCGTATGCATTTTGAAGACTGTCGTTTTTCCGGTATCCGGTTTGACGATATCCTGTTTGATCACTGTACATTTGTCAGATGTACCTTTTCCGGGTGCCGCCTCGGTGCATCTGAATTCCGCTTCTGTGCCATACTCAATTGTATCTTCCGGATGTGCAGCATGTTTTCGACAGTATTTGATAATTGCAAACTGACCGGTTCCGCCTTTTTTGACGTTGACGCGCCTTATTTTGAAATCAACGGCGGTGACTGGTCGTTTACTGATCTGCGGGATCTGTCTTTTTATAAAATGGAACTCCACCACATCAATTTTGAAGGTGCAGATTTTACTGGCTGCTGCATGGATCATGCAACGATTTCCAATTGCTGCATGCGCCATGCCCGCTTTGGCAGTACCAGCATGGTTTCCGCAGATCTGCGCGAAAGCGATTTGTCCGGAAGCAACCTTTCCGGGCTTATACTCCGCAAAACAAAAATCGACTTGCAGCAGGCTGTCCTGCTTGCTGAATCTCTGGGGGCAGATTATGAACCGTAACCAAAACAGCCGCCGTCTTACGCTCAGAACGGTAAGAGCGGACGATGCGCAGGCTTTGCTTTCTATCTATGCGCCATACGTACAGGATACCGCTGTTTCCTTCGAATATGATATTCCTTCCCTTCCGGAATTCCAAAGCCGTATCCGTACAATATCAGAAGAATATCCGTATCTGGTATGTGAAATAGACGGCTTGCCTGCGGGATATGCATATGCGCATCGGCTTTTTTCCCGCGCGGCATATCAATGGGACGCGGAACTGTCTATTTATCTGGATCCGCAATTCCACAGTATGGGGATTGGAAGCCGGCTGTATGCGGCGCTGATCGCATTGCTCAAAATGCAGAATATCTGCGGCCTGTATGCGCTGGTCACAGCCCCCAATGAAAAAAGCGAACGCCTGCATCGGAAATTCGGCTTTTCTCTTGTCGGTACATATCACCGGGTTGGCTATAAGCTCGGCAGCTGGCACGATGTCTCCCTTTTCGAACGGCGGCTTTGCGGCGGATTGCAGCCGCCGGATCCCTTTATCCCCTTCTGCGCACTGCCGGCACAGGCGGCTGCCTTGCTCCTCTCCGGTGATCCTTCCATGTACTAACAGGCGCCTGACATGTTCACCGTCTTTTCTGTCCGCCCGCTTATTTCTATCCCTGCCGCCGTCGATATCGGCCTGTATGCCTTCTTCCATACCATATAGATAAATACAGAGCATCGCTTAGGAGGTCTCAATATGCCTATTGCTTTTACAGAAAAAAATCGGATTTTCCATCTTTCTACTAAGCATACAAGTTATCTTTTTCGTGTATTTGAAAACGATTACCTGTTTACGTTATATTACGGCAAAAAGCTGCGCACAGCCGATATGACGCATCACTGGCAGGTATACCCTTCCGGTTTTTCCCCAATTGATCAGACATTTACCGACCACGATTTCAGCCAGGATCTGATGATGCTGGAATATCCGGTTTATGGGCATGGGGATTATCGCGCTCCGGCTGTCTGCGTCCGTTTCCCAAATGGAAGCCGCCTTCTTGATTTACAGTATGAGGCCTATTCCATCCAGAAAGGAAAACCCCCGCTCGACGGGCTTCCCTGTACAGACGGCGCGGAGGAAACCCTGTACATCCTGCTTCGCGACCGAAAAAGCGGATTAGGCGTGCGCCTTTCCTACAGCGTTTTTTATGAAGAAGATGTCATTGCGCGAAGCGCCGAAATCATCAACAGCACCAATGACACGGTAATATTGACAAATGCTATGAGTATGAGCACCGACTTGCCGATCGGCGATTTTGATATGATTTCTTTAGACGGTACGCATATTCGGGAACGGCAAATCGAGCGGAAGCCGATGCGGAACGGGACGCAGTCAGTCGAAAGCCGCCGCGGTGCATCCAGCCATCACCACAATCCGTTTGCCGTATTTGCCGCACCCCATACGACAGAATTTGCAGGGGATGCGTATGGGGTAATGCTTGTTTACAGCGGGAATTTTCTTCTTCGTGCAGAAAAGGACGCCTTCTCCTCGGTCCGGGTTCAGGCAGGCATCAATTCCTTTGATTTTACGTGGGAACTTGCGCCAAACGAAAGTTTCATCACACCAGAAGCGCTGCTCTCCTATTCGGACAAGGGCTTAAACCGCCTTTCTCAACAATACCATGATCTGATCCGCACCCACTTGGGACATACCAAGACAGTCGGCAAGCGCCGCCCCATTGTTATCAACAACTGGGAGGCGACCTATTTTAACTTCGACGAACAAAAGCTAATCGATTTAATAGGCAGCTGCAAAGGGCTTGGCATTGATGTGTTTGTTTTGGATGACGGCTGGTTCGGCCACCGCGACGACGACCGTACTTCGCTTGGCGATTGGTTTACAGATAAGCGGAAACTCCCAAACGGGCTTTATCCGCTTATCGAAGCATGCCAGAGCGTCGGGATGCAGTTTGGCCTTTGGTTCGAACCAGAAATGATCTCTGAAGACAGCGAGCTCTACCATCTGCATCCCGACTGGGTCATCGGCGAACCCGGCCGCACTTTTTGCCGCGGAAGGCAGCAGCTGATCCTCGACCTCTCTCGGGAGGATGTCCTTTCTTATATATGCGGAGCGGTTAGGCGCATCCTGCGTGAAAACAGGATTTCCTATGTTAAATGGGATATGAACCGCCACATGACCGATGCCTATTCCCGCCTTCTGCCTCCGCAGAAACAGCCGGAAATCTATCACCGCTACATCAAAAACCTATATCGGCTGCTGGATACGCTTACAAAGGAATTCCCGGATGTTGTCTTTGAAGGATGTTCAGGCGGCGGCGGACGCTTTGACGCCGGAATGCTCTATTATACGCCGCAGATCTGGACAAGTGACAACTCCGATGCTATTGCGCGGCTGCGCATCCAATACGGCACATCTCTGGCTTACCCTCCGGTCTGTATGACGGCGCATGTCTCTGCTTCTCCCAACCATCAGCTGGGCCGCACCACACCGTTTCAGACACGCGGTCTTGTCGCCATGAGTGCTTCTTTTGGCTACGAACTGAATCCGTTAAACCTCACAGATGACGAACGTGCAATGATTGCCGAACAGACAGCACAATATAAAAAAATAGCGCCTCTTGTAGTATCCGGTGATTTTTACCGGCTTATAAGCCCCTTTGAAGATGATGACTGCGCATGGATTTTTGTTTCCAAAGATCGGTCTGAAGCCTTCGCCATATATGCAAGACAGCTTCTGCGCCCTGCATCAAACGGCAGGCGGATCCGGTTTGCAGGGCTTGATCCTGAGGCGGACTATTATATTGAAGAGCTTCAGCGCACTTTTGGCGGGGATGAGCTAATGTATGCGGGGCTTTCTGTCCCGGTTCTTTTTGATTTTCACGCTGTGTCGTATACCATGCACCGCGTAAACTGAGTTCCGGCACAAAACCATTTTGGCTTTACAGTGCCCGACAGTACAAAAATTGCGGCAATATTCTTCCTTATAAGCAAATAGAACGCCTCCGTCTAACGGAGGCGTTCTATTTGTAAAGGAGTATAAAGAAGAAATGAAAAGAGGATTTCAGTTGTTAGCTTTCTGAACTCGTATGCGACTGTTCTTCCAATGTGATGGCAGCCGTACCGGTCCTTCCGTCACGGACAATGGTAATCTGTACCTGATCGCCCACACTGTATTCATCCAGCGCGGTGGTAATATCTGAGGTACTGGATACTTCCTTGTCGCCGATCGCCGTAATCCGATCCCCGGCCTGCAGCCCGGCTTTTTCCGCATTCGAGCCTTCATTGACGCTTAAAATGTATACACCGAGTGTATCAACGCGGTACATCATCGCCGTCTGGGCATCCGTAATATCGACAACGCTCAATCCAAGCGAAACGCGTCCTGGGACATAGCCGTTCTGGATAATGGCGTCTACCACTTCCTTTACCGTATCGGATGGGATTGCAAACCCAAGCCCTTCTACATTATCACCACTTGATTTTGCATTGATGATACCGACCAGCTCGCCGTTTGCATTAAAAAGCCCGCCGCCGGAATTTCCGGGGTTTACAGCCGCATCTGTCTGTAAAAGCGCCATAGTGTGCCCATCTACAGTAATTTCGCGATCCAAAGCACTAATAATGCCGCTGGTTACGCTGCCGCCCAGTTGCCCTAAAGGATTACCGATAACAATTGCCTGCTCGCCTACTTTTAAATCTGAAGAAGAACCGAATACAGCCGGCTGAAGCCCGGAAGCATCAATTTTCAAAACGGCAAGATCGGTTTTTTCATCTGTACCAACCAGCGTCGCATCATACTGCGTCCCGTCACGCAGCGTAACGGTGATCCTGCTGGAATCTTCTATCACATGATTATTTGTTACGATGTATCCGTCTGCTGTTACGATTACACCGCTGCCGGCGCCTGTCAGGATCTGCTGTTCAAAAAAACTTCCCGTCGTGACGCTTTCCGTTGTAATTTCAACAACGCTGTTCGCAACCAGCTCGGTTACTTCGCTCGTAGTTGTAGCAGCAGTCGAACTTCCGTCGCCTGTTTGCAGCACACTGTCGCCCGAACTGCTTTCACTTCCCGAGCTGCCGCTCGTATTATTGAAAAACGGCAGTCCGTTTTGTGCAACGGCAAAGCCTGCAGCCCCGCCTGCAAAGCTAAACAGGAATGCGCAGGCAATTACCAGAGCAAGCCACGCACCGTGGTGCGGCTTCTTTTCCTTTTTGGCTTTTGCTTTTCGCTTTTGGGGCGTATAGGGCGGATACAGCGTCTCTTGTGTTCCATAATAGGGGTAACTTGCATCCGCCTGTGTCCCAAATCCGGTTGGATCGGTATAAGCGTCTGCGGATGGTATGGATTCTGCACTGTTCAGATCAGGTGCATCCGCAGGAACAGACCCGTCTGTATATGGGCTGCCAACTGCCGTATCCGAAGAAGCGGCGGCGACCCCATCATCCGCCTTTTCCCATGTTCCGTGATCCGTTGCAGCGTTATCCGCTTGAAATGCATTTTCCTTTTTAGGATCCATATTTTGTATATCCGATGGATTAAATCCGTTTTGTTCTGTCATGATGTAAAACCTCCTCGTTTGAATTGTCTATAGTGTACCATTCGATTTTGAAAAATATGTAGTGGAGACATGGGAAAGCCGTGAAACAAATGTGATAAATTTTTGTAAGCTGCGTTTTTAAGGGGCTTGACACACAAAAAGGCGCATGATACCATAGCCTTCAAGGAGGGATCACATGATCTATACCGTTACATTAAATCCATCTCTCGATTATTGTTTACAGTTAAAGCGTTTCTGTCCCGGAACGGTTAACCGCACGGAAAAGGAGGCCGTATATCCCGGCGGAAAAGGGATCAACGTGTCTATTGTGCTGAAAAACCTTGGATTCCCCTCCAAACTGTTAGGATTCTGTGCCGGTTTCACCGGATCTGAGATATGCCGCCTGCTGCAGCAGTATGGCTGCAGCTGTTCGTTTATTCAAGCTAAAAACGGTTTTTCGCGCATCAATGTTAAAATCAAAGCAGATGAGGAAAGTGAATTAAACGGCAGCGGCCCCGTTTTGACCCAAGAGGAAGTATCCCAGCTGTTCTGCCAGCTTAGCCAGCTGCAGGCAGGTGATATTCTGGTACTGGCAGGCAGTATCCCCGCTTCCCTCTCTCAAGATATTTATGAAAAAATATTAAAACAGCTTTCAAATAAGAGTATCCTTTTTGTTGTCGACACATATGGGGAGTTGCTGTCCCGCACACTTTTCTACCGCCCCTTCCTGATTAAACCGAACCACCATGAATTAGGCGCTCTATTCCATACCGAAATCACTTCATGCCAAGAGGCGGTTTCTTATGCAAAAAAATTACAAAGGGACGGCGCGCGCAACGTACTGGTCTCTTTGGCACAGCAGGGTGCTGTTTTTATCGGTGAGAACGGAGAAATATGGAAGAGCGCTGCGCCGCACGGCGGCCTCATCAACTCTGTAGGGGCCGGCGACTCCATGGTAGCGGGCTTTCTTGCAGGATATCTAAAATATAAAAATTACAAGGAGGCGCTTCGCTTAGGCGTTGCGGCAGGCTCTGCCACCGCTTTTTCCGAATGGCTGGCTCCGCATGCAAAAATTGAGGCGCTTTTTGCCCAAATAGATGTTCAAGCTTTTTTATAAACCGGCAAAAGGGATGGGGTGCTGTAAAGAGCGCACAGCCGCATCCACTGATTTTTCTATCTTGAAGATATCCTAATCCGGCCCAGATACGCACCATAAACCGCCGGATTGAACAGCCGGCCGGGTATCTCCCTGCCCTTATACATTCCGCACAATACTATCGCAACCGGCTTATTCTCTTTCATGCAAGCTCGTTTCTGCCGCTATAAAGGCTATAAGGCGGCGTTTATGGCCTAAGCCGAAACGTCTTTGGAGCGAATTTGTAAACCAAGATACTTGCCATAACGCTGTAGAGCATACAGAACACAATTGTCATGATCCCAAAGAGCATAATCGGCATACGAAGCTGCATCAAAGCAAAACAGACGAAATAGGTTACGGTCAGAACAATACGGTATGTTCCGCTTTTCAATTCCGTTCCAGCGTTATACGGCTGGAGCAGATAATAGATCGTAAGGTAATGGATCGAGAAAAACAGGCTCATACACAGGATAGAAACAATCAGCACGACATAGTTGAGCGGATTGTCCGTCCCTCCGGTGGCAAACAGGATCAGCGCCAGTCCGATACCGATCACGAGCGCCGGAACAGCGTTGATTTTCATAATCTCACGCAGGCGAATCTGAAACAGCCGCAGGATAAAGCTCGGCTGCTTATAAAACGAATAGGTCAACAAGCTGTGATCGCAATTCATAAAAAGCGCCTGCGTAAAATTCGTACCACGGTTGATGGCATACATAATAAATACAAAGTACGGAAGCCAAGTCATCACGATTTTGTTAAGGTCGGATTTTTCTTCCGGCAGCAGATACACTCCTATGAGTACAGCGGCAACAAGAAAAGCGCATACATAGGAAATCTTTTTTGTTGCGTTCCAAAGTATCTTCTTGTGTCTTTTGATAAACAGCTCATTCAGATACTCGAAGCCCTTGCGGTTGCTGCTAATGG
>ERZ1090880.920-NODE-920-length-15173-cov-10.167350_pt1 | contig 15173 bp, 9 predicted proteins | sample MGYA00478471_ERZ1090880 | MGnify/ENA primary metagenome ERZ1090880 (study PRJEB33644, sample SAMEA5815734) | chicken gut metagenome | biome: Chicken; feature: Gastrointestinal Tract; material: Caecum | place: Ireland | collected 2019-01-01 | study: A study of the... | reverse complement strand
CAAACCCGCGGCACAGCCCGTACAGGAACGGAAAGAAGAACCCGCCCCTGTACAGGAACAGCCCGCCGTACAGCAGCAGCCCGTTCCCGCTTGGGAAGAGCCGCCCGCCGCTCATGATGAAGTGCCCGCCGCGGAGGAGCCCGCGGAAGAACAGGCGGCAGAAGCCGAAATCGTTCCGGAGCCTGCCCCTTCGCAGGCGCAGGAAGCGGCCGCGGACGTGACGGTTACCGAAGAAAGCGCCGCAGCCGAAGAGGACGCCGACGACGCCCCGACAGAAGAACAGCCCGCGAAAAAACAGCAGCCAAAAGAGCGCAAGCCTGCCGCCCCCCGCGCCGCCGGACAGAAAGCGACGGCCAGAGCCGAGGAGAAACAGCCCGACGCAAAACCTGAGCCGAAAGCGGAAAAGGCGGAAGAAGCCGACCAGAAGCGCCCTGCATATGCGGGAAAATGGGTGATCCGCGAGAACGAAGAAGGCAGGTACTATTTTGAGCTGCGCGCTTCAAACGGAGAAAAACTTTTTTCCAGCATAGATTACAACTCCGTTTCCGGCGCGAAAAACGGGATCAAGACGCACAAGACCAACATTCAGAAAGACCACATCGTCATTTCGCAGAACAAAAAAGGACAGTTCTTCTTCAGACTGCTCAACGGTTCCAAACAGCTGCTCTGCACGGGAGAAACTTATCCGACCAAAGCAGGCTGCGAAAGCGCGGTCGAATCGGTCAAGCGCTTTGCAGAAACGGCAATTATTACCGTCGCACAGGACAATGAAGAGGCGGAATAAATGCGCTGACAGACCAAAACAAGTATCAGCCGTACGCGCCCGAAAGCGCGTACGGCTCTTTTTTTATATTAAAAAAGGAAGCCGTTTTACAACGGTTTCCCTTTTTTACGTTACCGCTCATTTTTTGCTTTTGGGCAAAAGTTTCTCCTTGCCGCCCATGTACTTGCGGAGCACCTCGGGGATATTCACGCTGCCGTCCTCGTTGAGATGGTTTTCGAGCAGCGCGATGAGCATGCGCGGCGGGGCGACGACGGTATTGTTCAGCGTATGCGCAAAGGCGTTGCCCTTTTCCGTCTTATAGCGGATACCCAGCCTGCGCGCCTGCGCGTCCGTCAGGTTGGAACAGCTCCCCACCTCAAAATACTTCTTCTGCCGGGGGCTCCACGCCTCCACGTCGACGCTCTTATATTTGAGGTCTGCCAGATCGCCCGAACAGCATTCGAGGGTGCGGACGGGGATCTGCATGGAAACAAACAGTTCGACCGTATAGGAGTAAAGTTTTCTGAACCACTCGCTGCTTTCCTCGGGTTTGCAGATGACGATCATCTCCTGCTTTTCGAACTGATGGATACGGTAAATGCCGCGCTCCTCTATGCCGTGCGCCCCCTTCTCCTTGCGGAAGCAGGGAGAATAGCTGGTGAGCGTCAGGGGCAGACTGTCCGCATCGAGGACGGTATTCATGAACCTTCCGATCATGGAATGTTCGCTCGTGCCGATCAGATACAGGTCTTCGCCTTCGATCTTGTACATCATGCCGTCCATCTCTTCAAAGGACATGACGCCGGAAACGACGTCGCTGCGGATCATGAAGGGAGGTATCACATAGGTGAAGCCCTTGTCTATCATGAAATCGCGCGCATACGTCAGCACAGCGGAATGCAGTCGCGCGACATCGCCGAGCAGGTAATAGAATCCCTGCCCGCTCGTTCTGCGGGCGGAATCGAGGTCGATGCCGCAGAGGTTTTCCAGAATATCGAGATGATACGGTACCTCGAAAGGCTTTTCGGCGGGTTCGAGAAAGCGCTCCCGCTCCACGTTTTCGGAATCGTCTTTCCCGATCGGCACGTCGTCGGCGATGATGTTGGGGATCGCCATCATGTCCTGTTTCAGCTTTGCGGAGATCTCTTCCGTCATCTTTTCGATTTCGGCGACGCGTTCGTTGTTTGCGACGACTTCCGCCTTGACGGCGTTTGCCTCCTCCGCTTTTTTCTCCTTCATGAGTTTGCCGATCTGCGCGCTCAACGTATTGCGCTTCGCGCGGAGCGCATCCCCTTCTTTTTGCAGCTCGCGCCGTTTCGCATCGAGTTCGAGAACTTCGTCCACGAGCGGGAGCTTTTTATCCTGAAATTTCTTTCTGATATTTTCGCGCACCGCATCGGGGTTTGCGCGCAGAAAATTGATGTCGATCATACTTTTGTGGGCCTCCGATTTTCTTTACATCTGTTATTTTACCCCATCTTTGCGCTTTTTGCAATAAAATGCGGGGCTGCACGGAATTTTTTCTGCTTTTTTTGCGTATTTTTTTATGGAATCTTTTTCATTTCGGAGCAGAATGGTTTTTGTCGGAAAGCAGCCCGGAAGAATTGCGGCAAAACGTTTGTAAACGGCCGCGCTTTATGATATAATAAAATGGCAGCAATCATCAATGATCATCGCGCCGGACGGCGCGCAACGGAGAACCATGAGCGATAAAAAACCTACCGTCGCCGAAAAACTGAAAGCCGTCTTCCGCAAAAAAAAGGAAGACGTTTCCGCGCCGGCACAGCCGCAGAAGGTGGAGCTTTACGTCCGCAGCAAGCTCGAAGAAGTACAGCAGGCGCCGCCCGCGGCGAAAGACGCGGAGAAAAAAGGGAAAAAGAAAGGCGAAACGGCGCCCCCCGTGCGCCGCTACTCGCCCGATCTCTCCGCAGGCCTCACGCGAGAACAGGCGGAAGAGCGCATCTCGCAGGAGCTGACCAACGAAACGAAAAAGCGCTATTCCAAGTCGTACGCAAGCATTTTTATCGGCAACCTCTGCACGTTCTTCAACCTGCTCTGCGTACTCGCGGCCGCCGCGTTGCTGTACTCAAACGCACCGCCTACGCAGTTTCTCTTCGTGCTCATCTTCGCCCTCAACATCGCTTTCGGGATCGTGACCGAAATACGGGCAAAGCGGAAGATCGACAAGCTTTCTTTACTCACGGCACCTACCGCCCGCGTCGTGCGGGGCGGCGAGAAAACAGAAATCGCCGCACGCGATATCGTACTCGACGACGTAGTATGCCTTGCGTTGGGAGATCAGATCCCTGCCGACTGCATCCTCGCGGAAGGCTCCGTGGAAGTAAACGAATCCCTTCTTACCGGCGAATCCGTGCCGGTCAAAAAAGAAACGGGCGATAAACTCTTTGCCGGCAGTTTTATCACCGGCGGCAGCTGCAAGGCCCGCGCCGATAAGGTCGGCAAAGATACCTATCTGAACACCCTCTCGGCAAAAGCGAAAAAGTACAGAAAGCCTAACTCCGAACTGATGCGCTCGACCAAGCTCATCATTTCCATCGTCGGCATAGCGATCATCCCCATCGCGATCTTTATGTTCCTCGTAAACCGCGCCGACGCCATTGCGTCTTCGGGCGTATTCGGGCGCGAGGAACTCAATACGGTGATCCAGAATACGGCCACCGTCGTTATCGGCATGATCCCTTCGGGAATGCTTCTGCTGACCAGCCTCGCCCTTACGGCCGGCATCCTGCGCCTCATGACGCACAACACCCTCGTGCAGGATCTGTATTCGCTGGAAATGCTTGCACGGGTCAACGTTCTTTGCCTCGATAAAACAGGCACGCTTACCGACGGCCGGATGACGGTAAACGATTGCATGCTGCTCAACAACCCGACAGATTATACGATCAATGATCTCGTCGGTTCCTGCCTCTACGCCCTTCAGGACAATAACCAGACGGCGCAGGCGCTGTATAATTATTTCGGACACAGCACCGCCCTGACTCCGACAGAAAAGCTGCCCTTTTCTTCCAAACGCAAACTTTCCGCCGCTTCCTTTGAAGAAGTCGGCACGGTCGTCATCGGCGCCCCGGAATTTGTGTTGGGCACCGTCCCCGCAAAAATCACCCGTATCGTGAACCAATACGCGACGATGGGGCTGCGCGTGCTCGTGGTCGCACATTCTCCGGGAAAGATCGCGGGCGACAGACTGCCGGCGGGGCTTAAACCCGTCGCGATCATCTCCATCGCGGACAATATCCGCGACGACGCGCCGCAGACCATCCGCTGGTTTAAGGAAAACGACGTCGCCGTCAAAGTAATCTCCGGCGACAACCCCGTCACCGTTTCCGAAGTCGCCCGCCGCGTGGGCGTCGCCGACGCGGAAAAGTATATCTCGCTGGAAGGGCTGAGCGATCAGGAAGTCGCTTCCGTCGCCAACAAATATACCGTATTCGGCAGGGTTTCCCCCGAACAGAAAGCCATCCTCGTGAAATCCATCAAGTCGGAAGGAAATACCGTCGCCATGACGGGCGACGGCGTGAACGACATCCTCGCCCTTAAAGAAGCGGACTGCGCCGTCAGCGTTGCCTCCGGCAGCGAGGCGGCGAAAAACGTCAGCCATATCGTACTGCTCGACAACAATTTTTCTTCCATGCCGAAAGTCGTGTTCGAAGGGCGCAGGGTCATCAACAATATCACGAGTTCGTCGTCGATGTACCTGATGAAGACGCTGTTCACGGCGCTGTTCGCCCTCATCTCCATCTGCACATTCACGCCCTATCCCTTCTTCCCGAACAATATGCTGCTCATGGAGATCTTCGTGATCGGCGTTCCCACTTTCTTCCTTTCCTTACAGCCCAACACCAACCGCGTCGGCGGGAAATTTCTGCCCGCCGTGCTATCGAGAGCCGTGCCGTTCGCCATTGTGCTCGTGCTCGCGGTCGAAAGCGTGCAGGTAGTGAATTACTTCGAGCCATCTTATTTCGGAAGCCATATCAACGAAATTTCCGTGGCGATCATAACCTTTGCAGGGCTTGTGATGCTGTACCGCGTCTGCCAGCCCTTCAACGCCTTCCGCGCAGCGCTGTACGTCGTGATGGCGGCGGTCTGCCTGCTTGCCCTGACGCTTCTGCCCGGAATGTTTTTCGGCGACGGCAAAGGGACTTATGTCGCACTCGACTTTGTTTCCGTCCTGTACGTCATCGTCGTAGTATTGCTGTGCATTCCCCTTTCCGGCATCCTCATGCGGGTGACGGACAGACTGCGCACGGCAAAGAAAAAGGAAGCGGATCTCATCACAAAACCGCGTATCTGACGCGCCTCCGCCTCCCGCTTCCGCGGGAGGCTTTTTTCGGATAAAATTTGCCTGTCCTTAAAAAATTTTATAATAAATTTGCCTCGCGGCCCCGCAGGCTGCGCCTGCAAAGCCACTCGTTAAATTTATTATAAATCTGAAATTCGCCGTTTTCAATGTACTCTGCCATAAACTTTTTTGGCGGAAAGGCTTGACAAAACAAAAGCGCCGCTCTTTACGCGGCGCTTTTTCTTTATAGCTACAAAATTATTCTTCATCGGGGGCGGCTTCTTCGGAGGGAACGGGGTCTTCCGCCGTTTCCTCTCCGGCGGGGGTCTCCTCTTCGCCGGACGGTTCCTCTTCCTCCTCCCTCGGCGCGACGGCGACGGTCGCCACCTCGGAATCTTTGAGGCGCATGACGCGCACGCCCTGCGTGTTCCTGCCGATCATCGAGATATCCGAAACGTGCATGCGGATGATCGTGCCGTTGTTGGAGATGATCATGATGTCTTCGTCTTCGCCGACGATCTTCAGATTGACGAGATGCCCCGTCTTTTCGTTGAACACGCCCGCCTTGATGCCCTTGCCGGCGCGGCCCTGCAGGCGGTAGTCTTCCACTTCGGAACGCTTGCCGTAGCCTTTGGAAGTGATCGTGAGGATCTGGCAGCCGGGCTTGACGACGAGCATATCGACGAGGTAGTCGCCTTCGCCCAGATCCATCGCCCTGACGCCCTGCGTATCCCTGCCCATCGGACGGACGCCCTGCTCGGAGAAGCGGATGCACTTGCCTTCGGAAGAGGCGATGATCAGCTCGTCTTCGCCGGTCGTGAACTGCACGGAAATCAGCTCGTCGCCCTCGTTGATCCTGATGGCGATCTTGCCCACTTTGCGGATATTTTCAAATTCTGAAAGCGCCGTCTTTTTGATGAGCCCGTTGCGGGTCGCCATCGCGATAAACCCGTCGGTATCCTTTTTGAGCGGGATGACGGCGGTGATCTTTTCGTCCTGCGCGATCTGCAGGAGGTTGACGATCGCCCTGCCGCGCGCCTGACGCTGTGCTTCGGGTATCTCGTAGCCCTTGATGGAATACACTTTGCCGAAGCTGGAGAAGAAGAGAATATTGTCGTGCGTGGAGCTGATAAACAGCCTTTCGACGAAGTCTTCATCCTTCGGCCTGTGCGCGGTGACGCCCATGCCGCCGCGGCGCTGCGCCTTGTATTCGGCGACGGGCTGGCGCTTGACGTAGCCAGAATGCGTCATGGAGATGACGACGTCTTCCTCTTCGATGAGGTCTTCCACGTCGATCTCGCCGTAATCGTAGGAAAGCTCGGTCTTGCGCTCGCCGGGGAACTTATCGCGGATGGCGGCAAGGTCTTCCTTGATGATGGCGAGCACCCGCCATTCGTTGGCGAGGATGTCTTTGAGATCGGCGATCGTCTTTTCGAGTTCGGCCAGTTCTTCCTGCAGTTTTTCCACCTCGAGAGAGGTGAGGCGCTGCAGGCGCATCTCGAGGATGGCGTTCGCCTGCTTGTCGGAAAGCTCGAATGCCTGCATGAGCTTTTCGCAGGCGACGTTCTTGTCCGCGGAAGCCTTGATGATGGCGATGACCTCGTCTATATTGGCGAGGGCGAGTACCAGCCCCGCGACGATGTGGGCGCGCTCCTCCGCCTTGTTCAGATCGAAACGCGTGCGGCGGACGATGACGTCTTTCTGATGTTCGATGTAGTAATGGATGACCTCTTTGAGGTTGAGCACCTTCGGCTCGCCGTCGACGAGGGCAAGCATGATGATGCCGTTGGAAGTCTGCAGCTGCGTGTGTTTATAGAGCGTGTTGAGCACGACCTGCGCGTTCGCGTCTTTGCGGAGTTCGATGACGATGCGCATCCCTTCGCGGTCGGATTCTTCGCGGATGTCGGAGATCCCCTCGACGCGCTTATCCTTCACGAGGTCGGCGATGTTTTTGATGAGCCGCTCTTTGTTGACCTGATACGGGATCTCGGTGACGACGATGCGGGTGCGCTGGGTGTTCCCGGAGGTGTAGTCTTCGATCTCGCACTTCGCGCGCAGGATATAGTTCCCTCTGCCCGTGCGGTAGGCGCGCTTGATGCCCGCCCTGCCCATCAGGATTGCCCCCGTGGGGAAATCGGGCGCGGGGATGTATTCCATCAGCTCGTCGACGGTGATCTCGGGGTTGTCGATCTGGGCGATGACGCCGTCTATGACCTCCGCAAGGTTGTGCGGCGGGATATTCGTCGCCATGCCGACGGCGATGCCGTCGCTGCCGTTTACGAGCAGGTTCGGGAAGCGGGCGGGCAGCACGGTCGGCTGCATGCCCGTGTCGTCGAAGGTCGGATAAAAGTCCACCGTCTCCTTGTCGAGATCGCGCAGCATCTCTGCCGCGAGTTTGGACATCCTCGCCTCGGTGTAACGCATCGCAGCGGGCGGGTCGCCGTCGACGGAACCGAAGTTGCCGTGCCCGTCTACGAGCGGGCAGTTGATGGTGAAGTCCTGCGCGAGGCGCACGAGCGCGTCATAGACGGCGGAATCGCCGTGCGGGTGATATTTGCCGAGCACGTCGCCGACGATACGCGCGCATTTGCGGTACGCCTTGTCGTTATAAAGCCCCATCTCGTGCATGGAATACAGGATGCGGCGGTGTACGGGCTTCAGCCCGTCGCGGACGTCGGGGATGGCGCGGCTGACATTGACCGCCATAGCGTAGGCTATGAAGGATTTTTTCAGCTCGTCGTCCACTTCGACGTCGATCATGTTCGTCATTGCGAGAGTTTTTTTGAACTCTTCGGTAAGCTCGGGGCTCGTCTCTTTTTTAGCCATCTGTCATACCTCTCAAACGTCAAGTTCCGCGACGAGCTTCGCGTTCTGTTCGATGAACTGCCTGCGCAGCTCGGGCTTTTCGCCCATGAGCAGCGAGAACATTTCGTCTGCCTCCACCGCGTCTTTCATGTTGACGCGCAGAAGCGTGCGGGTGGCGGGGTTCATCGTCGTTTCCCAAAGCTGGGTGCTGTTCATTTCGCCCAGGCCTTTATAGCGCTGCAAATCGAATTTGCCGGGGTTTTCGGCGCGGTAGGCGTCGAGTTCGGCATCCGAATACATATACTTTTCCTCTTTGCCGCGCGTCGCCTTATACAGGGGCGGCTGCGCCACATAGACGTGCCCGTTTTCGATGAGCGGGCGCATGAAGCGGAAGAAGAAGGTGAGCAGCAGGATGCGGATATGGCTGCCGTCGACATCGGCATCCGTCATGCAGATGATGCGGTCGTAGCGGAGCTTGCTCTCGTCGAAATCGTCGTGAATGCCGCAGCCGAAAGCAGTGATCATGCTCTTGATCTCCTCGTTTTCGAGAACGTGATTGAGGCGCGCCTTTTCGACGTTGAGGATCTTGCCGCGCAGCGGAAGGATCGCCTGAAAGCGGCGGTCTCTGCCCTGCTTTGCGGTACCGCCCGCGGAATCGCCCTCGACGAGGTAGATCTCGCACAGTTCGGAGCGCTTTTCGCTGCAGTCGGCAAGTTTGCCGGGCAGCGTCGTGTTTTCCAGAATACCCTTGCGGCGGGTAAGCTCGCGGGCGTTCCTCGCGGCGTCTCTCGCCTTCTGCGCGGTGATGCAGCGAAGGATGAGTTCGCGCGCCTGCGAAGGGTTTTCTTCGAGGTAGGTGCCGAGATGCTCGACGGTCGCCTTCTGCACGAAGGAACGCATGGAGCTGTTGCCCAGCTTGGTCTTTGTCTGCCCTTCGAACTGCGGCTCGGTCAGCTTGACGGAAACGACGGCGGTGATCCCCTCGCGGACGTCTTCGCCCGAAAGTTTGTCGTTCTCTTTGAGGATGTTCAGGCGGTGGCCCGCGTCGTTGATGACCTTCGTGAGCGCCGCTTTGAAACCGTCGAGATGGGTACCGCCCTCCTCGGTGTGGATATTGTTCGCGTAGCTGAAGATGGTTTCGTTGTAGCCGTCGTTATACTGAATGGCGACCTCGATGGCGCTGTCGCCCTGTTCCTCTTCAAAATAGACGGGAGCGGAAAAGAGCGTTTCTTTGTTCCTGTTGAGGTCTTCCACGAAGTGCAGGATGCCGCCCTCGTAGCAGAACTCGTCGAACTTCGGCTTTTCTTCGCGCTCGTCGCGGATGGAAATGGTCAGCCCCTTGTTCAGGTACGCGAGCTCGCGCAGGCGGACTTTGAGGTTGTCGTAGTTGAATACGACCGTTTCAAAAATTTCGTCGTCGGGATAGAAGGTGACTTTCGTACCCGTCTTGTCCGTATCCCCGACAATCGCGAGGGCGCGCTGCGGCACGCCGCGGTTGTAGACCTGCTTGTAGACGTGCCCGTTCTGGGAGACCTCTACTTCCAGCCATTCGGAGAGCGCGTTGACGACGGAAAGCCCGACGCCGTGCAGCCCGCCCGAGATCTTATATCCGCCGCCGCCGAACTTGCCGCCCGCGTGCAACTTGGTAAGCACCAGCTCGACGGAGGAAATGCCTTCTTTGTGGTGGATACCCGTGGGGATACCCCTGCCGTTGTCTTCCACGGAGCAGGAACCGTCTTTATTGATCGTGACCCTGATCGTATTGCAGTAGCCCGCGAGCGCCTCGTCGATGGAGTTGTCAACGATCTCCTGTACGAGGTGATGCAGGCCGCGTTCGTCGGTGGAACCGATGTACATACCGGGGCGCTTGCGTACCGGCTCGAGCCCCTCGAGTACCTGTATCTGCTCCTCCCCGTATTCGCCTTGCACTTTGTTTGCCATAGCCTGAAATTCTCCTGTCAGCGTCTGAAACGATGCGAATTTTTCTTGCTTATATTATACCATATTTTGCCCTCAAATCAAAGCGTTTTGGCTCGCTTCAGGCAAATAAAATTTACGCCGATCTCATTTAACGCCCTTAAACGCCCTTCAGAGCCGCGAAAACGGGGCGGGTATAGGTAACCGTCGGGTTTTTTCGCCGACGGACAAAAATATTCCGGCCGAAAGGGAGATCTCTGCATAAAAACGACGCCGCCGGAACATACTTTCGGGCGGAAAGGAGGCGGTAAAATGAACGGTTCTATTTGCGGGATATGCGGCAGAGAGTGCAACGCGCCGGACGGCTATATCTGCGAGGAATGCGGGGCGTTCGTCTGCGGAGAATGCCGCAAAAGAACGGGCGCCGTCTGCCCCGCCTGCTACGGCAGGCTGAACAGGCCGTCCTGAAAAAAAGGAGGAGCTTGCGCCCGATGCGCAAGCTCCTCCTTTACCTTTCGGGGATTATTCGGTGTGTCCGGCCGAACGCGCGGCGTCCATATCGGCGCGTATGCGCGCAAGCAGCCTGCGTTCATACTTTTCCTCGCCCGGCACCGGGCAGTTCTCCGCGCACTGCTGCGCGGCGCTCACTTCCTGCAGGGCAGCTTTGAAGTCGCCGTTCACATACAGTTCGTACGCAGCCGCAACGCGGTGCGAAGGCAGCGTGTTTTCCCCTTTCAGAAACTGCGCCACGGACGGATAAAAGCGCTTTGCGCCCTCGGCGTCGCGCTGTACGGCGCACTTATTGAAGAGGATCTCCTCACCGATCTCCCCTTTATACACGGCGGGAACGTAGCAGAGGACGCTTTCCAGCCGGTCGCCCGCTTTGGCAGCGGAGGCAAAATCGCCGCGGTCAAGATAGTAGGAAAAGCGGTAGCTCGTGAGGAGGATGAAATTCATGTCGTCTTCCGGAAGCTGGGGAAGCCCGAAATAGAGGTCACCGTCTATTTCTCCCGGCGTCCTGCCCTGAAAGAGATATCCCTCTATGGTGAGGATGTTGACCGCCGTCATATAGGACGGCTCTTTTTTTATCAGGCCGCGGAGCATCCCGCCGTCGGTGTCCATATTGTCGTCGTTGAAGGGAAGGACGTTGTAGAAAAAGATATGAAAGGCACAGGGCACCGCCGTACAGGCAAAGACGAACGCCGCAAAGGGAAGGCTTTCATGCAGGGCGAGCGCCACGGTACAGCCCGCCAGAAAGAGCAGGGAAAAGACAGGCCCGCCCGCGACGACGGCGAGGAACCTGCCGTAAAGGCTGTCAGTATCGGCGGGCAGCATTTCCGTCGCCCCCGCCAGAGAATCGGGGAGTCTGCCGAAGGCGATGCGCAGCTTCCCGTCGCGGCGGTAGATGCGGACGAAACCGACGCGCATACTGTTGAAACGGAAGCCGCATATCTTGCCGAACAAGACATGCCCCAGCTCGTGAAAGGCACAGCACGCGGCGGAGGACACGACACCGCCGAGGACGAGGGAAAGGATGAGCAGAAAGGAATCGTAGCTCTCCCAATACTTTCTGTAAGCGAGCAGCACGACGACGCCCGCAAGCGCAAAGGTGAGCAGATAATCGGCGATGCGCAGCGCCTTCTGAAGGGCGCGCATCACCTTTCCTCCTCCGAAAGCAGGAGATAGCCTTCCATGTTGTCGCGTTCGCTGACGCGCACGCCGAGCGCCCCGATCTTGCGGAGAATGCCGCCGAGCAGCAATGCTCCGCCGCCGAGGATATCCGCACGGGCGGGATCCATCCCTTTCAGCGCAAGGCGCTCGCTCTGCGTCATGCCGAGAAGGCGCCCTCCCCATCCTTCGATCTCCTCCGCGGTAAGGAAGGTGCCGTGCACCTTTGCGGGATCGTACGGCTGTATGCCGCGCGCGAGCGCGGCGAGCGAGGTCGCCGTACCCCCCACCGCGGTCATCTCCGCGCGGGGAACTTCTCCGTATTCCTCCACGCGTTCTCCGATGACGCGCGCGAGCGCGGCGGGATCTTCTCCGCACAGATCTTTCAGTAACACGGCGCCCAGCCCGAGACTGTACGAATAGACGACCTTCCCTCCGAGGGATACGGTGACTTCGCTGCTCGCGCCGCCGACGTCGACGATGCCGCCGTCTTTGCCTTCCAATGCGCCCAGAAGCCCTGCCCGCGCCTCCCGTTCGCCGGAGAGGACGTCGACTGCCAGCCCGCAGCGCGAGAGCACGTCGGAGACGAATGCCTGCCCGTTCTTTGCAGACCTGACCGCCGCGGTGGCGAAGGCGAAGGTGCGCTCCGCGCCTTCGCTTTTTGCCTGCGCGCAAAAAGCGGCGATCGCATCGACCGTGCGCGCCGCCGCCTGCCCGGAAATGACGCCCGTGCGGGAAAGCCCCTCGCCGAGGCGCGTCGTATTTATTTTTTTGTATAAAGTATGACCGTCCGCCCAAAGGAGCAGGCGGACGGAGTTGGAACCGATGTCGATCACCGCATATTTCATAGATCGCCGACCTCTGCAAGCAGTACGAGTTCGCCGTCACGGACGGCTATGCGCAGCTGCGCGGCCGCCGCGGCGGCGTCCCAATCTATATCCCCCAGACCCTTCATGCCGAGTTCGCGGGCAAGCGTTTCGAGCCATACCCTGCCGCGATAGACTTCGAGGTCGCTCTCTGCCTGTTCGATATACGCGAGGCATTCCTGCAACTGCGCCGTCAGTTCCGCCTCACGGTTTCTGCGCACCGAGATCGCGATGAGCTGATACACGAGGAAGATGAGCAGGACGGCGAGCAGAAGGACGGCCGCGACCGTCGCCCCCATCACTACCTTTTTGAACTTTTCTTCTTTCATGTGCGCGTTTCAGCCGCATGAATATCGCCTTGCAGCTGCTCCTGCATTTATTATACAGCCTTTTCCCGAAAAAGGCAAGTATTCTGTGCAAACTTATGAGATAGAGCAGCAGCCCCGCCAGAGCGGAGAGGATCATATAGGCGCGCACGGCAGGCAGGCGGAAAGCGGCGCATACGCCCGCGAATACCGCCGCAAAGAGCAGGAAAAAGAGGATGTCTGCCGTTATGCGGGCAGCCCTGTACCGCAGCGGCGCGCAGAGAACGCTCAAAACGGTGTACAGCGGGCCGGCGAGGATCCCCGCAAAGGCGCACGCCGCCGCGGCGCCCGGCTCCGTCATCCGAACAGCCTCCGCGAAAGTTTCTCTTTGCCGCCCGTAAAGCGGATGCCGTGCACCTTGCCGACCGCGGTGAAGGAGCCGCTGCTCTTGGAGAAATTGACGATCTTCAGCCCTTCTCCGCCGATCGACGCGCCCCCGCCGCCGGAAAGCGTGAGCGCGATCTGGCGGTCGGAAAAGGCGTCTACACTCTCCACGCCCGTGACGGTGATCTTTTTCTGCTGTTCGATGAGCGCCGTCTGCGCGGCCGCCTGTACGTTCTGTTCCATAAAAAATATCCCCTCCGGAAAATATTCCGTCGGGGATATTGTATGAGCGCAGTGCGCCCTTTTATGCCTTTTTCTCTTTCGCGCGGGCCTTTGCGCGCAGCTCGCTGTCGAGGATGCGCTTGCGGATGCGCAGGGAGACGGGCGTGACCTCGAGCAGTTCGTCGTCGTTGAGAAATTCGAGGCACTCTTCGAGGCTCATCTTCTTGGGAGAATTGAGGCGCATCGCGTCGTCGCTGCCGGCGGCGCGGGTGTTGGTCATGTGCTTCTTTTTGCAGACGTTGACGTTGATGTCCTCCGTCTTGGGCGAAACGCCGACCACCATGCCCTCGTATACCTGCGTGCCCGGGTCGATGAAGAGGATGCCGCGGTCCTGCGCGTTGAACAGCCCGTAAGTGACCGCCTCGCCCGATTCGAAGGCGACGAGAGAACCGGTATCGCGGCGGCGGATGTCGCCTTTATAGGGCTGATATTCAAAGAAGATGGAGTTCATGACCCCTTCGCCCTTCGTCGAGGTGAGAAATTCGCTCTTATATCCGAACAGCCCGCGGGCGGGAATGAGAAATTCGAGGCGCATGCGCGAACCGACGGCACTCATGTGCACGAGTTCGCCCTTGCGTTCGCCCATGCTCTGGAACACCGCGCCCGTCCCCTCTTCGGGAACGTCGACGATGAGCCGCTCGACAGGTTCGTACAGCTTGCCGTCTATGGTCTTGTACAGCACGCGCGGGGTGCTGACCTGAAATTCGTAGCCTTCGCGGCGCATGGTTTCGATGAGGATGGAGAGGTGCATTTCCCCCCTGCCGCTGACCTTGAACGCTTCGGCGGAGTCGGTGTCTTCCACCTTTAAGGAAACGTCGCGCAGCAGTTCGCGGTAGAGGCGCTCGCGCAGGTGGCGGGAGGTGACGAACTTTCCCTCTTTGCCGGCAAAGGGGCTGTCGTTGACGGAAAAGGTCATCTCGACGGTGGGTTCGCTGATCCTGACGAAGGGAACGGCCTCTATCTTGTCCGTCGCGCAGACGGTATCGCCGATGTTGATGCCTTCCAGCCCGGAAAAGCAGACGATGTCGCCCGCCGCGGCGCTCTCCACGGGGACGCGGGAAAGGCCCTCGATCTGATAGAGATTGACGAGTTTGCCGCGCCTGTTGACGGAAGGGATATTGTGGTTGCAGATGGCGACTTCCTGGTTGGCGCGCACCCTGCCGCGCTCGATCCTGCCGATGCCGATGCGGCCGACGTAGTCGTTATAGTCTATGGAGGACACGAGCAGCTGCATGGGCCCGTTTTCGTCTACCTGCATGGGCGGGATATGATTGAGGATGGTATCGAAGAGCGGGGTGAGGTCTTTGCCCTCCTTGTCGGCATAGCGCGACGCCGTGCCCGCCCTGCCCGAACAGAACAGGATGGGGCTGTCGAGCTGGTCGTCGCTGGCGTTGAGGTCGAGCAGGAGTTCGAGGATCTCGTCCTGCACTTCGGCGATGCGCGCGTCGGGGCGATCCACTTTATTGACGACGATGATGAGTTTGTGGTTGAGTTCGAGCGCCTTCTGCATGACGAAGCGCGTCTGCGGCATGGGGCCTTCCGCCGCGTCGACGAGCAGCAGGACGCCGCTGACCATCTTGAGGACGCGTTCGACTTCGCCGCCGAAATCGGCGTGCCCCGGGGTGTCGATGATGTTGATCTTGACGCCGTGATAATGGACGGATGTGTTTTTGGCGAGGATAGTGATGCCGCGCTCGCGCTCGAGGGCGTTGGAGTCCATCACGCGCTCCTCCACGACCTGGTTTTCTCTGAAGGTGCCGCTCTGTTTGAGCATCTGATCGACGAGCGTCGTTTTGCCGTGGTCGACGTGCGCAATGATCGCCACGTTCCGTAAATCGTTCCGAATCAATTTCTTCTCTCCTGCAAATAAACTGTAACGC
>ERZ1090880.915-NODE-915-length-15204-cov-8.304443_pt1 | contig 15204 bp, 17 predicted proteins | sample MGYA00478471_ERZ1090880 | MGnify/ENA primary metagenome ERZ1090880 (study PRJEB33644, sample SAMEA5815734) | chicken gut metagenome | biome: Chicken; feature: Gastrointestinal Tract; material: Caecum | place: Ireland | collected 2019-01-01 | study: A study of the... | reverse complement strand
CCCAGCAGGAGCCTTAAAATTATTTATTTTATTTACTTTCTGGTCTGTCAGTCCTTAAAGCATAAACTTTTTCTAATCTTGCATCCATATCACCATTCCAGCCGTGTTCTTTATAATTTGCAAACATTTCATCCAAAACACGCCTTTCAGCAGGAGTAGCAAAACCTTTATCCAAAAGTCTTTCTATTTCCTGAGACATACGATGATATGAAAGTAATCTAATTGTTTCAAGCCCTGTTCTTACACTTTTAAAAAGCTCTTCCATTTTTTCGTCTTTGTCTTTTTCCATTTTATCCTTTTTAGAAAAATATCTTTTTACGAAAAACAGAATCAAGCCATTAGAAATTGCAAACAGGCCAGAAATTGCTGTTAGAACAATTTCGAGCATAATTAGTCATCCTTTGTGGCCTGTTTTGCAATCTGATTGATATACACGGATGCACCGGCACAAAGGATACCCTGTACAATGGCCGTGAAAGCCGCCAGAACGCCATCCTGCCAGCCTATAAGGGTAGAAGTAGCGAGAACCCAGAGCAGGGAAAGAACAACGCCACAACAGCCCAAAATAGCCGGAATCATGGTATCCTTGAACCAAGCTGCCTTTTTAAGGCCCATACCCACAAAATACAGCACAGGAACCAAAATCAAAAGTTCTGCATTGATATACTCTGTAAAATCCATAAATAAAACCTCCAAAAAAAATATTTATTTACTCAATATCAAGATAGCTCTTATCATAGTAAACAAAGCCATCATCGATATCAAGCCAATTTCCCGGATTGATGGAAATTAAAGAAACGCGATTTCCTTTATTAAGCTGCTTCACAACTTTTGCAGATTTGGAAGCGGACTGTCTCACGTTTACATTTGTTCCATTACAGATAAGGGTTTTCAGCGTACTTCTCCCGGTGCCTTTAATATACAGATTACACATCCAGCCCGTGATACCCTTGAATTTTACTTTCGACCAGCCCCAGCCATCGTCTCCCAGAAGCTCTACCTTATCATTTACGTTTGCAATTGCAAGAATTTTTGCAGCCGTATGTGCTTCTTTACGGATACGAACTCCGTTGCCAGTACAGATTCCATAGATTTTATTGGAAACCGGCTTTTCTTCCTTTTCTTCCTCATACTCCACAAAACAGATATTTGCATCGACATTTCCGGAAATACCAGAAACTTTTTCGGTACTGGTATACTGCTGAATATCGCATTCATATTCGGGGCCACCAGTATAATCAGCCAGCCAAAGAGAATAATTTTTCAGCTCTTCCGGATACAATTTATTTTTGTAATAATCCTGATTTGTATAATATCCTACCCGATATCCGGCAGATTTAATTTTTTCACAAAAAGCCTTCGTCACATCAGTGACAAATCTTCTGTTCACTGTGACTCCATGCTTCTCCGCATATTCCTCGGAATCATACTCAAAATCGAAGAATACGGGATACTTGATTCTGCTTTTATAATTTTTGATTACTTCCAAACAAGCGGCTGCTTCCTTTTCTGCTTCCTTTACACTGCGAGCATAAGAAAACCAATAAATACCGACATCCAAGCCAGCATCCAGAGCACCGTTCATGTGCTCTACAAATTTCTTATCCTGCTGTGTGGTAGTATTACCAAAGCCAGCCCGCACAATAGCGAATTCGAATCCTGCCTTTTTTACATCAGGCCAACTGGATACCGTGTTCCATGTGCTTACATCAATTCCTTTTACCTGCATTATGAATTTCCTCCTTGCATAAGATTATATAATTCATTTATTTTTATTTTTAAATCTTCAATCGTTTTTTCCTGTTCTTGTATTACAGCTACCATCGGGGCGATAAATTCATGATAATTCAAGCCCCACCTTAATTGCTCTTCTTCTGCTTCCGATGAATAATAAGATTCTTCCCCTTTTTCATCCATAACAGATGCTTGATACAAAGATAGATTCCCCATATTATTTTTTGCAGCATTTTGAGCAACTTCCTGTGCGCCAAACCCCATATGAATTCTGCCTGTATCTCCATCCTTTAAAGTATAAGAAATTGGCTTTAAATCCATAATGAACTTTTTCACATTTTCTATTGGCTTTATATTTTCTTTGTCCTTCAAATCACTTTGAGTAATATTATTAGTGAAATAGCCAGTATTCCAACGGTATCCTGCTGTTCCTAGCCATCCTACACTATTTACTTTTGGACGAAAAATCGGGCGTTGCGCTCCACTTTGTTCACAAAGAATTTCAAATTTCTTTTCATCCGACCCTAAAGTGGTAACAAATTCCATGTAATTTGCATCATAAAACGCCAAATAAGTTCTGTCATTCATTCCGATTTTTGGAGTCACAACATCAGACTTGGCTTTCACTGTTCCGAAAAACTCAGCAGTTTTGCCAGCGTACAAAATCATTGCAGACACATAATCGTCAGGAGAATCCGAGCCGGAATTAGTCATAAATCGCAGAGAATTTGAAACTCCTTGTTCACTTGCATACTGACTTATTCTCCAGTCATCCTGCAATTCTGAAAGCGGGTCTGTGAACCTAACGGCATTACCTGCTTCTCCGGATTTCTTTTGCAAAATTATCTGGTCAGCACCTGTTTGATGCAGTATCAATCTCCATGCAGATTCAAGGATATCGTCATATTCAGCAGCTTTACCGAAAGAAATGCCAGTTCCACCAGCTTTGAAATCCATGATATATTTTATTGAGTTTACAACTACATTTTGAGAAATTGTTGCAAAAGTATCGGATACTTCCAAATTTATGGTAAAAGTATTGTCGCCTGATGCAGCAAAAACAACCTGTATTCCAGATTCAATTTCTTGCTGTGTTCCCCAGTCGCCATTCTCAATATGATATTTATATTTACCTTCTATAATATTTTTACCAGAGACAGACGCACCGGAAAATTCAGCTAATAATAAAATATATTGCCCATCTTCGTTCAGTTGCCCATTTGAATTACATCGGGAAGCAGACAAAGACGAAATAATCGGCTGCGAATAATCCAGCACATTTATTTTTGCTGTTTTTGTAGCTGTCCTTCCTCTGCTATCGGTGATTTTTGCAGTAAATGTAATATTGCCAGCATTATTCAAAGTTCCGGTTGTCAGTTTTGAACTTGTACCAGAATATCCTCCACCGGAGATACTATAACTTTTTATCGTGCTCCCATAAGACCCGGCTGCACCTGTAATTTTTGCGGTCACTTTACTTTTTGTTCTTACGTAAACTCCCCAATCGTCAGGAACTTCTGTGTCTGCTTTCGCAAAAGTAATTCCGGAAAAAGTAGGAACAACAGAAGCCGGTACATTCAGCGTGAAGTTTTTGCTGGTGCTTCCGATTTTCGTGCTGCCATTATAAGTATCTACCCGAATAGTAGCAGTTCCTTTTGTAGAATTTGGAATGTCGTTACAATCATTCATGGACGGAGTAAATGTAATGCTTGTTCCTACATTACTGCCCAATAAATAATTTTTAGTTTCCCCGAAAGAATAGTATACTTTATGAGTAAAGCTGCTAACCTCTCGGCTGATGTTGACTTTCACAGGGCTACCGATGGTACTACCAGAAATACTGCTGATGCTGGATGCCCGGGGGATAGTTTTCAGGGTCACATTTCCGGAAACCGTCAAGTCGTCCAGCTTACTTGTCAGCCCTTTAGAATCGAAAAACCCTTTAAGGGTAATTGTTTTTGTACCATCGGAATTATGATTTACAACCTTGCTTACAGTAGAGCCAATTTTTACCCAGCTCGTTCCTATATTAAAACTACCAGTATAAGTCATTACTTTCGACCCACTCAACTGCATATAGGAATTACAACTGGTATTATATGACGGCCCATAACTGTCACGATGAACATACAGGGTCATGGTGACAGTGCTCTGATTTTTACTCACATTTTGAGTGTAGGAATACACAATTTTTATTGCGGAGCCGTTTGAATAATTTTTTACTATTTCAGCCATTAGAGCCTGCCCTCCATTTCATTCCCAAATTTCCATTTGAACGCGGTATCCAATCAAAGTATCCAGATAGAGAATTGCCAACTGTAAATCTATCAAGGACTTCTGCGTTGGTAATGTATAATTTATTGTTGCTTATATAGGCAACTTCTGAGCCGTTTTGCATAAACGAAATTTTTTCGTTTGTAATTACACATTGCAAATCGTTATTTTCATCACCTAAAACGATGTTTCCTTCGATAAATTTTATATACTTTCTTAATTCTTCAAACGATGCTTGCGTTTCACCGTTTACTTCCTCAGCCCATTTTTTTAATTCGTTAAACTGGAAAGTAAAAGAATCTTCTGTCTGCTCAAACCTTGTATTTAATTCTTCCGACAAGCCATCACTTGTCACATATTTACTACCGACTTCAAGCAAAATACTTTCCGCTGTTTGGTCAATTCGAGAAAACACATCTTCTGTAATACTCGTTACCGTTTCATTTGTTACGTAGTCACTTTCTATTTTTTCCGTGCGGTGTATCAAATCAGAAACTCCGCTACCATTTTGATTCATATTATCTGTAAATGTTGTGTAATCTTTATCAGAAGAAAGCTCTCCCTGAGACGGGTCATCCAACTGGAATTCTATCTGCTTTATTAAAAATTTTGTATTATCAAGGCCATGTTTTTTTGAAGTACAGAATACATATTGCCCAATTTCAAAATCGTCTATATTTTTATCAATTCTCGACAAATCAGCAGCAGAAAATTTTATATTTCCTATAATTGCCTTATGTTCTGCTAGATACTGTGTAGCTTTTGATTTTAAATTTTCAGGCAAAGTTACATCATCCCATGTATTTGTCCCAAAAATCCAGCCATACAAACCTACCGCTTCTTCATCATACACATAATCTTTTCCAGCATTTACAGAAGAAATTGTTATGCGTTCCTCGGTATCGTTTCCTTCTTCATCTTTTATTTTTGCACCCAAAGGAATTAAAGCGGTTATCAAATCTTCTCCGGTCTCTGTTCTGCTTATATCAATTAAATTTTCGCCAAACTTTATTTGCTGAGTACAAAGGTATTCAAAATCTGAAACATAGTCGATATATTTCCCATCAACTTCATACCTAATATACAAATACCCACCTAAAGTATCCAAAAGCCTTGACTTTAAAATATCCAAAGTAGTTTCATATCCGGTGCTACTTCTATTTACATAATTATTTGGGTCTGTTACTGTAACATTTCCAACTTTAAATTGTTTCTGCTCTTCTACTTGCTCATTGTGCTGCTCAATTAAAAAAGCAAATAACCCCGAAATATCCCCTTTAAATTCAAAAGGACGTACAACAGAATCAAGCAGATAATTTAAGCAACCTTCACAAGAATATTTTATTTGATTGTAGAATCCTTTTTCAGCAGAATACAGCCTACCTTCAAAAATCGTCTTTCTATCTTTCTTTACTACAATTACTGATTTCATTTGCTTTAAGGAAGAATACTGAGGATTTGTAGGCCACACAGTAAAATCAAACGAACCGGACGCATTTAATTCAAGGGAAACAGTAGGGGATTCAATTTTGTAATCATCCAAACGGGGGTCATATAAAATTTTATCATCACAAAGAACTCTATACATTTTACAAGTCCCCTTCCTGATACTCAAATTTTATATGACCATTTCCAGATAATTGTAAACTGTTATCCCCATACCCCAGAACCAAATACGGAGACTGTCTCTCACCGGCAGAAAATACGATGGTTTCTGTTCCGAATTTTACAGTTATTTCCGAATCTGTTGTCACAACCGGACAAACTGGCAACCTTCCATTTTTTAAAGTTATACTCCGAGTTCCTGCTACATCAAATTCAGATACCGTTCTTTTATTTTTATATTTAAAAGGTTCACAATCGCAAGTTATTTCTGCAATATCAATATTTGGCTCAGAATTCCAATCTACAGTTATTCTGCCCAAATAATAATAATCAGGGTCAGAATCAAACTTTATTTTTAATTTTCTGCCATGCAGTGCATTTTTACATTTTCTTTCCATTTCCTGATATTCATTATCATCTGCAAAGCAATACATACTTATTTTTATTTCTCTATTTTCATAGGTGACTTCGCCATCTGTCAAAAACTCTGTGAAATCCAAATCTCCATTCCTAGCAGGAATCGATACAAGATAGGTTTTCGGTTCTGGCGATTCTATTTCTATTTCATAGGGACGCAGTCCAAATTCGCTTTGGCTATGCTCTCCGAAACTAACATTTTCAGCAATCATCCTCGCTTCCTCCTATCCTGTATTTGTTTTAATTTTGTATCCAGAGATTTTCCTACTTTATCTGTATCCAAATAAACGTCGCCTTTTTCAAAAACAAATTCCGGATTAAATTCAATCGGAGACTTTTTAAGAACTTTAACAACAATATCTGCTATTTTTTCATAATCTATGAAATCTTTATTTGATACGGAATTCGAATATACTCCGGAATCATAAACAGGAACCAACGATTTTGAAACCGAATCAAGCTTTTCAATGGATTCTATCATCATTTCCACAGTATTTTCAAATTTATCTGTGATTAAAGTAAACCACTCGGAAATCGAATTATAGAATCCTTTTAAAGTATCGGTAAAAGTATTTACTTTCGTATTTACTTCTACATCTACTCCTGCGTTATCTTGCAGCTCTGACAATCCGGAATTTAATTCTGCTTTCATATCCCGTGCTGCTTTTGGCATTTTTTCAGCAAAGCCCATTGCAATACCGGAAGGGAGATATGCACCGACTAAACTTGCCATAACTTTTGAAGGGGAATGGATTCCTAAAGCAGATTTAAACCCATCTACAATTCCACCGCCAAAACCGGAAATCTGTTCCCACAACCATTCACCCATGCCATTGATTCCATCCCATAAGCCTTTGATTATATCTTCGCCTATCTTCAATAAATCCTCAGGCAACTTAGAAAACCATTCTCCGATTCCATCTATAGTGTCCGAAACAGCTTTTTCTGCTGAATTATACAAATCAGTTCCCCACTGACCAATATCGTTTACCACATTTGTGAGCCATTCCCAGATTCTTCCCGGAAGCTCTGTAAACCAATCGACCACGGCATCAATTGCATCAGATACGGCTTCTGTAGCAGAATTATATAAATCAGTTCCCCATCTTCCAATGTCATTGACAACATTTACCAACCATTCCCAAATTCTCCCCGGAAGCTGAGCAAACCAATCAATAACAGATGTTATAATTTTAGGAAGTTCAACTGTAACCCAATTCCACAAATTTGCACCAAACTGGACAATTCCATTCCAGATATCAATTCCAGCTTTCACAATTGAGCCAATAATAAAGCCTATCAACTACCCAATTCTTTCAGGAAGCGTTGAAATGAAATTTACAAATTGATTTAAAGCTTCCGGAATAGTAACTGTGAAGAAATTTATAATAGAATTTATCAAATTTGTAAAAAACGTGAATATGCTATTCCATAAATTATTCCACCAAGTTACAATTCCGTTCCACAAATTTATAAAGAAATTTCCTACATTTGTCCACAATTCATTCCAGCTAGTACCGAACCAGCCCAGAACAACATTTGCAACGCCAACAATTGTATTCCAGATATTTTCAAAAAATGATACAATTCCTTCCCAGATTGAACCAAAAACTTCTTCAATTCCAGTCCAAAATTGTTCCCAGTTTCCAGTAAATAAGCCTATGAATATATCTAATAATCCCGTGATAACTCCCGTTATCATTTCAAATGTATTCGCAATATTTTGAAAAACCCCTTCAAACACAGGAGCAAGCAAATTACAGAAACCTTCCCAAATTGCCCAAATTACATCTGTAATATTTTCAAAATCGAAGCCCAGAGCATTTAATCTATCTACAATTCCTTGTGTGAAATTTTCAAAAGTCGTTTTTATTTCATTCCAAATTCCAATTATATTATTTCTAAATTCTTCGTTGGTGTTCCAAAGAGTGGTAAATGCAGCAACCAGCACCGCAATCACGCCAATAATAATCCACATAGGAGCAGAAACACCCAGAAGCGCCGTTTTTACAATAGTAAGACCTTTTCCTATACTTGTCATTACTGCCGGAACCGCTTTTACAGCTTTAATTATAGCACCAATTGCTGTTACCAACTTTCCTATTATTAAAATAACTGGGCCAGCAGCGGCAACAATTCCAGCCAAAGTCAAAATAAATTTTTGTGTGCTTGGGTCTAAATTGGTAAATTTATCTACCAATTCTGTTAATTTACCGGCCCATTCGGTCAATTTTGGAATTACCAAATCCCCCAACCGAATTGCCAAAGATTCCAAAGAGCCACCCAATTGCTCAACTTTACTTTGCAGATTGTCTTGCATTACAGCAGCAGTTTCATCAGCTACACCACTGCTATTTTCCATACTTTCTGATAATTTATCATATTCTTCTTGCGTCATATTTGTAATTGACAAAAGCCCTGACATACCTTCTTTACCAGCTAACATTGCAGCAGCTCTTGCCTTTTCTGCTTCTTCTGCACCAAAAGTTTTTCTGGTTAAATCCTCTACAGCCGTATTATATTGATTCTGAGTTATTTCTCCATTTGCCAACTGGGCATCCAAATTCTGAATGGCATTTTTATACTGTTCATTACTTACCATTAAGTTCCCCATTCCGGAACGTAACTGGTCAAGCACTTCTTTCAGGCTATACATTTTACCTTCGTCATCATATAGGCTGACACCTAATTCGTCCATAGCAGCAGCCATGGTCTTGGTAGGATTCGCCATATTAGTTAGCAGCGTTCTTAGTGCAGTACCGGCCTGAGAGCCTTTAATACCGGCCATAGACATTGCTGCAACCGCAGTAGTTACATCATCAATACTGTATCCCAAAGAGCCAGCAACAGGAGCAATATATTTAAAGCTCTCGCCCAAATCATTTATTCCTATTGTACCAGAATTCGCAGCTTGTGTCAGCAAATCGGCAACCTTTGTCGATTCACTTGCTTCCAAACCAAATCCTGTAATTGCATCAGCAACAATTGTGGAAACAGTTCCCAATTCTTCGCCAGAAGCAGCAGCGGCATCCAAAACACCAGACATGCCATCAATTATTTGTTCTGTACTCCAACCGGCTTTCGCCATTTCTGTCATTCCATCAGCAACTTCCTGAGAGGAAAAAGCCGTACTTGCACCAAGGTCAATTGCTGTATCTCTTAATTTTTGAAAATCATCATCTGTTGCTTGCGTAATTGCTTTCACTCCAGACATTGATTTTTCAAAATCAGTCGCAACTTTTAATCCTGCTGTTCCAATTCCCAGAAGGGGAACGGTTACACCTTTTGTCAATCCAGAACCTACATTTGTGAGTGTAGTGCCAACAGATTTAAATTTATTTTCAATTCCTTTTACGCCTTTCCCTGATTCTTCTTTTGCTTCTTTTAATTTCTTTAAAAATCCGCTAATATCCAAATCGAGGTAACCAACCGCCGACCCTACATCTACAGCCATGTGTACCCCTCCCCTCTCACAAGAATTTTACTTAATAATTAGAATACAACTCCGTAAAGGATTTATATTTTGTTCGGAAAACTGGTTCCTCTTTATTTTCCATTTTTACCCGTATATATGAACACGCTTCATCAAAGCAAAATCTTGTATATTCATCAAGATTAAAAAAATCACTAGGGCGGCAATCATAAAGTTTTGCCGCCCCAATTATACCAATTATTCTTTTACTTCTGACGAAAGGGTTCCAGAGCCTTGACCCCCTGCTGGCTGTAATTAAAAATAGCAATCATCTGTTCGTCAGTTAACTCGAGTCCTGCCTTTTCAATTTCATCCAAAGTGGGCTGAATCAAAGATGACTCACAAATAATCCTGCATACTTTATACAAGTCTGTAAGTGCGTTTTCATTGTCAGCATCGATTTTACCAGAGCCATTAAAAAGCTCACTTGCAGCCGTTAAGAGAGTATTCGGGATTTTCTTACTGGCAGTCAGAGCAAGCAAGCTCGGGCGCTTTAATCTTGCAATTAAAGGCTGTCCTTCGGAAAAATCAGGAAGCCGAACTACATTGCCGACCGCATACCCCTGCAATTCATTGAAGGTAGTAGGGGCTAAAATCTGCACCTTTTCAGGCGGTGCCGGAAACTGAAATGCCTGAGAATTTGCAATGCGCTGAGGATATGTTCCGTCCTGAGGGAAAATAAAATCATTGTTGTTCATTTTTTATACCTACCTTTTTTATTCAAATATTTTTATTATGCCAAAGAAAGTCCGGTTTCAGTTACAACAGAATTTGCAGCCAAAGCTGCCGGAGCTGTCAGTGTAGGCAGTTCATCTACATAAGAAATCTCATAAGGCGCTTCACCGGTATTAGGAGAGGACATAATTGTATATTCAGGCGCTCTGAAAACTCCATCCTCGGAACCGAATGCAACGGGCTGACCCTGACAGTTCGGGTACGAAATCTTTTCATATTTTGTAATCGTACCGGCAGCATTATACTGAGCAGAATACGCATTTAATTTAAAAATCTTTCCCTTTTCACCAGAGCCAGCAACAGGCGGTGTGTACTTAGAAATAATTTTATTTGTGTCAGGGCCAGAGTATGTAATTGTTCCTCCCTGTAGAACCTGAACCAATTCCGGATTGAAAACATTATCGGTCAATGTAATCTGATTTCCAGTCAGTGTGCTTGTCTTTGCTTTCTGTGCAATCAGCTTTCCCTTTACAATCAGCTTTACTGCATCCTCTTCTTCAATCTGGGGTTCTACCTCAATTTTGTTGGATGTTTCAAATCCAAATTCATCCTCTCCGACTGCGATAGTGATTAAGCAACAATCAATTGTTGCAATTTCTGCTTTACTTTTTCTGGGACCAGCCATGAAAAATACCTCCAATTCAAAGTAATTTTACAGTATCTTTTTATAATTTTTATATTCAATGCTTACCATATGAGCCTTTATTTTATCGTCATAATAGCTGGGAGTCTGCTGCCCATACGGTAAAATCATAGGCTCCATTTTTTTCATACTTGCTTTTATTTTTTGGACTAATGGTTCCAAAAGATAATATTTTTCTTTCGGAACATAGCACATTACAGAATATAAATCCACATCTGTACTTGCAAAACTATGTACATTTGAGCCGTCATTTTTTACTACTATATATTCTTCCGAACATTCTCCAATTGCCATTCCGGGCTGAAAAACTTTAAAACCTTCTGATTTCAAATGTAAGAAAATATCCTGCCATCTACTATCAGCCACTATTTTTTCCTCATTTCTTTAAATCCATTATTTCTTTAAATCTATTTTCTCCAAAATTTCTTGCAAATCCTTTACAATCAACGGCGCTTCCTCTTTTACAGTAGGTTGGATTATTGCAAAATTCTTTTCATGTGCTAATTCCAGATATATACCATAGGGAACGCCATGTGCCAATGTTATTCTAATCGTGTTGTCATTTGGCGTGGAAACTTTTGCGCTGAGTCTTGCTTTTGCAGCTCCGGTTCTATCTGTCCACGGCCTATTTTTTTTCATTTTTGATTCTATTTTTGCAGCTTTTGTAGCAGAATACATGAGCAACATTGCACCCATTTTTTCTGTCATTCTATTGAGTCCATAGGCTAATGAACTATCCGTATAATTAAATTCCAGAGACATTATCTACCAACTCCAAAGAAATGTCCGCGATTAAATTCCATTCCTGAATATTTGTTACGCCTGTTACATTATATTTTTTATTATTTATTTTTGTATACATTCCTACTTTTATTTCTTTTACTTCGGAATATTCACACAAAATATTTGGAATTTTTTTGCTTCTATACTGAGTAGTTTCACCAGTAGTCAAAAAAATATGACTATTTTCTTCGTGATAAATTCCATTCAAACTGCAAACAAATACCGGCTCACCGGTAGGCGAGCCGAATTCATTACTTTCGTTTTTAAAAAAATCATATTGCTCTCCGCTTCTTCTTACTTCTCTGCGGATTTTGTAAAGCTCAAATTTTTTATTTACCATTTCAACCTCTCAGGATTCCAGAATTATATTTTTTGTACCTGGACGCTAACCGTTTAAAATAACTGGAAGTATCCTGCGTATTTAATCCGCTGACGGATATTGTAGAATCTTCCGATTTAATGAGCAGCATTTCATAAATGGTTGCCTGAACGTCTCCATTATTTTTATCCAGATAATACTGAAAATCATCCTCTTCAAAATATGGGGATTGTTCCTCTCTTATTTCTTTTTTTATTCGTTCAATATCCGTCAACAGAATTCACCTCACAAATTGTCCATGTATTTCTTTACAGCAGCGCGAACCTCACTTACCTTTGTGGCAGAAGAAATATTGATTTTCTTTACAGCCACAAAGGTTTTCAATTCTTCCTGCGTCCATTGGGAAAGGGGTTTTTCGGAAAGTTCTTCACAAAGAATTTCCTCTGCCGTTTTTTGAGGCTCGACATTCTTTACAGGTTTTTCTTCTACAATTTTGCAATACCCCTGATTTTTAAAAATTTCATAGGCTCCGGAAGTTACCTCGAAAACATCCACACCATTTGTAATTTTAATCATTTTGTTGCACCTTCTTTTTATTCTGCATCTGTATCCAGAATATAAATCTGGTCTGCCATCGGAAAATCAGGCAAGCAAATCATGGAAACAATCGTTTCAACATTCACAGGGTCAGACTTTTTAACGGAAGTAACGGCAACACCGGTATCCACAATGGAAACATTTGCGACACCAGAGGACATTAAATCAGATTCAGCCGGAGTAGTACCGAACCAAGTATTTCCCAGAGTACCAGAAGGGAACATAACGAAGGTCTTTTCGGGCATGTACGGAGTAGATGCACCGGTTTCGTCCTTATATCTTTTGGAATTTACTCTGATGTCAATTCCCAGTTCATCCACAAAATACTGGTGAAGTCTCTGGTCGGAAATAGAACCCACACCGTTTGTCAGAACAAAAATTTCCTTTTTAATCTTCTCATTATTTCTCAGATTACGCCAAGTCTTTCTGTCGCACATTGCTCTGGTAATAACTGCGCCGGTTTCGTCCGCAATCTTTTCCATTGCATTTCTGATATCCTCTACAGGGTCAGCAGTTGCTACAGTTTCCCAAGAAACTGCTGCATTGCCCTTGTGAGTCACGCCATAGTCAAAAGAAAAAACCTGTCCATTCGCAGACAAAGAAATAATACCGGTGGTCAGCGCCATCATACGCATACGCTCGCGAGTGGCAGCTGCACCTTCAAGCAACTCCGTCTCGTCATCAAAAATGCGATTCATAACGGCATCAATATATGCCTGATTTCCGGTTTCCAGAACCATATTTAATTCCTGCCGTAACTCTTCATCAATGTACTTGCTTTCTTTAAAGTACGGCATATCAGCAGCCATCTTGTCAAAGCCGATTCTGGGGCGGGGAATTGCAAAGGTATCAAAAGCAGAAGTTTTTAAAACTACCGGCAGACCCTTACTGCCCTTTAACCATTTCAAGCTCAGACCACGCTTCTTGCTGTCGGGAAAAAGTTCCTGTGCAGGAAAAGGCTCTCTATCCTGCGTCAATTCATTCCAATATGCAGTTAATTCCTGCGGCTCCATCAATTCAAAAATACTGGGCATAAAATTAAACCTCCAATTTTATCAAAAAAAAATTAAACCGTCACAAAAGTAATTAAAGGGCTTGCACCATCTGCCGCAACAGCAGTTGTAATAAGGCCCTTCACATCAGATTCCACACGATTCAGATTTACAAAGCCGAAAATCAAAGCAGTCGCATTTGCATTACCGGAAGTTACATCTACATCATGTAATACAACGGCATTCAGCGCCGTGGTTCCATCTGCCTTTGTAGCGGGAGTGGTCAGATTACTTAAATCTACCTTAATAGGCGTTCCAGCCTTTACAATTTTCTTACTTCCTACAACAACGCCGTCAGTGCTCTTTACAACACACCCAACGCTTGCCTGTAACTCGACATTTGCCAAAATCTGATTTACATTTGCAAAAGTGGATTTTGTGATTCCAGATTTATTCAACATTTTTCAAAACCTCCAAAAAAATCAATTCCAAAAACTCTTCTTACCAGTGCCAAGCTGGTTCTTTCTCTGAGCGGCTAATCTTGCACCCAAACCTTTTTCTTTACTTTTGCCAGTCTCAGAAGTAGCCTTTACACTAGCACCGGTTCCACGCTGGCCTACCGTTTTATTTTTATTTTCTTTATTTTCACTATCTTCGTTTCCACCAAACCAGACGGGATATTTTGTTTTAAACTCAGAGAAAATCGTGGTCAGCTCTGCTGCATCTTCGGATGCTTCACTCTTTGCAAGCGCCAGAGTAACAGCATCTTCTACATACTGGGATTTAATACCGGCCATCATTGCTTCTGCCTTTGCTTCTGCAATTACAGCCCGTTTTGTAGCGGCAGCTAATTCACTTTGAGCGGCGTTTCTCTGCTCCATATCTTTTTCTTCATCGGTTTTCTGACTTTCAAGAAAAGCCTTCACCATTCTCAATGTCTTTGCGTCTCCGGGTTTTAACCCCAATTCGTTATACACGGAATTTTTTCCCTGAGTCTTTTCACGAGCCATCATTCGATTTACCTGAGCCTGTGTAAAAGTTCTTTCTGTCTTTTTGCTGTTCACAGGTTCCTCGAATTCGTTGGAATCAACAGCGGAATTAGTGTTTTCATTTTCCGCACCATCAGTTTCAACGGTAGTCTCTCTGGTTTCGAACTCTTCCTGTCTGTCGTTTCTCATTTCATCAGCCATTTTTAATTTCCTCCATGTCCGTATTTTTATACGGTAAATAAATTATTTCCTCGCTATTATTTTCACACGTTGCAAAGGTAAACGTGCCATTGTATTTCTTTTTTAAATTTTCAACATGACGCGCCAATCTATTCTGCTTCAAAAAATAAATGTCAACCAGTTTGTTTATTTTATTTACATTTTTTACTTTTTTGTTTTTTAATTTTCTAAGCCTTTGCTTTATTTCATTTAAACTTTGTAATAATTCAAAATATTTTTCGTCTTTTATTGCAAACGCATAGATTTTTTTACATTCTGGGCACCAAAAACAGCTTACAAAGCAATTTATACTTTTTACCAATGGTTCTTGTATTTGTACTTCAAACTCTTTTTTGCAAATATCACATACAGTTCTCATACATACCACCATACAAAAAATAAACGGAAAACAACAAATATAAAAC
>ERZ1090880.907-NODE-907-length-15280-cov-7.547192_pt1 | contig 15280 bp, 11 predicted proteins | sample MGYA00478471_ERZ1090880 | MGnify/ENA primary metagenome ERZ1090880 (study PRJEB33644, sample SAMEA5815734) | chicken gut metagenome | biome: Chicken; feature: Gastrointestinal Tract; material: Caecum | place: Ireland | collected 2019-01-01 | study: A study of the... | reverse complement strand
TAATTTTTAAACGACTGATTTATTTAAGTATATATTAAGCGCGCTCTTTTGTAAAGCGTGAAAATTAAAATAATTAATTAAATCAATTAAATAATTTATTTTTTATAAAAAACCGACTGAGCCGCATCTTTACACTTACTGCCGAAGATAAAGCGCATTGCACAATGTTCTGAATAAATTTATTGCGGCGGAAGGTTGTCCTTCCGCCGCAATAAATTTTATAAGGAGAAAAATAAAGTAAAAAAATCTTTTAGTGTGAACAGCTTTTAAATATGGCACTCTGTGCCTTTAATATAATATACGCGCGTTTTTTTGTGCGCCGCGAGATATTGGGCATTCGCCTTAAAACCTGGAAGGAAAGAAATCAGCCCAGCTTTATCTTTTTTACGAAGTACATATACCAGTGCATCATAAACTTTCCGCGCAGTTTCCACGGCAGAAGGTACGCAAGCGATACATATGAAAAATACCTTAACTTGCGGTACAGTGTGGCATCGTTGAGTTTTATGTGGTGCCACATCTCCTTTATGTCCTGCACCCTCTCCTTGGAATATGCGGCGCAGGTGAAGAATACGGTGTTTACCATTATTACTTCAAGGTTGTGCCACATATAACGCCTGAGCCCCTTGGGCATTGCTTTGATTTTGTCCCAGGTGTAGGCATCGGTCATACAGAGCATAACGCGCTGCTGCTGAGTGTAGCGGTTTACCATATTCTTTACATTTACAGACTGGTCTGCCCTGCCTATAAAGTAATGGTAAAGGTCTACATCGAGGTAATAGAGCGTCTTCATAAACGGCAACGGCTTGTACGCAAACAGGTTATCCACATAAAAGGTGTGCTCGGGGAGCACCGTTCCGCTGTTTACAAGATTTTCGCGCTTGTATAAAAGTGCGTGCATTAAAAGCATCTTGGAGTAGCGGAATTTTTTTACCTCTTTCCAGGTGAAGAACCTGCCAACCGGCATTTTTGTGCGGTAGTGCGAAACAAAGGTATCGTTTACCGAGGGCTTGTCATACACAAAGTTTGTGATGTAAAGGTCGGGCAGTCTCCCCTCAGAATGGTGAGCCTTTATGGTGGCTATCAGCATCTTAAGGGCGTTGCCGTCGAGCCAGTCGTCTGAGTCAACGACCTTGAAATAGAGCCCTTCCGCCTCCTTAAGTCCTGCGTTTATTCCCGAACCGTGGCCGCCATTGGGCTTATCTATAACCTTTACTATCGTAGGAAAATTTGCCCTGTAAGTTTTGGCTATCTTTAAAGTTACATCGGTAGAGCCGTCGTTGACGATAATTATTTCAACATCTTCGCCGCCGACGAGCAGACTTTCGATGCAGGTTTTCATGTACGCCTGCGAGTTGTAGCAAGGCACAACAAAGCTTATAAGTTTCACTTAAAACGCTCCTTTTTTGCGTCTGCGGAACACGCAAGCCATATAGCTTCCCTTTACAAACGCATTCTATCACATCTGTGCCTTAAGCACAATATGTTTGACACAAAATGTATATTTAAAAGCATAAACTGCACAAATTTTTCATTTGTGCAGCAATTGCGGTACAAAGCGCCGCAAATAAGTATTCTGCGCGCGCCGCACGCTTTGCGGCGCGCGCAATAACAATTACTTCATGAAGGCAACGAACGCCCTGTAGTTGCTGTACAAGTCGGCCTTGGAGATAAGCTCCCAGGGTGCGTGCATGGAAATTACGGGCACGCCGATATCAACCGTGTCGATATTGAGGTTGGCAATGAACTTGGCAACCGTGCCGCCTCCGCCTATATCAACTTTGCCGAGCTCGGCTGTCTGCCATACTACGCCCTCTTTTGCAAACATCTCGCGCACTTCGCCGACAAACTCGGCGTTTGCATCGTTGGAGCCGCTCTTACCGCGTGCGCCCGTGAACTTGCTCATGCAGGTGCCGCAGGAGACGAGCGCGGCGTTCATCTTTTCAAATACGCCGGGGAAGTTGGGGTCGTATGCCGCAGTTACATCGGCAGAGAGGCACTTGGAAGCATAGCGAACCTTGCGGAAGGATGCGCCGAGCGCGATTGAAATCTCTTCCATGAGGTCTTCATATATCTTGCTCTGCATACCAGTGTTGCCCTCGCTGCCAATCTCCTCTTTATCGACGAGCATGGCAAGTACTGTATGCTTGCTTTCGTTGTTGAGAACGGCAGTGAGTGCGGGGTATGCGCAAACTCTGTCGTCGTGGCCGTATGCGCCTATAAACGCGCGGTCAAAGCCGATGTCGCGTGCGGGGAATGCGGGTACGGCGCATATTTCAGCCGAGAGGAAATCCTCTTCGCACATACCGTAGGTCTTGTTGAGGTAGTCGAGCACGGTGAGCTTTACCTTGTTCTTTACGTCCTCGTCAGAGTAGGGCATACCGCCGACTACAAGATTGAGCTGCTCGCCCTCGATTATTTTAGCGCCCGTCTTTGCCATCTGCTCAGCGCCGAGGTGGGGAAGAAGGTCGTCTATATAGAACACGGGGTCGCCGGGATTTTCACCAATCTTTACCTCTACCTTTTTGCCGTTCTTGAGCACGACTACGCCGTGCAGCGAAAGGGGCATTGCCGTCCACTGGTACTTTTTGATACCGCCGTAGTAATGCGTCTTCAGAAAGCACATATTGGAATCTTCATAGAGGGGGTTCTGCTTTACGTCCACTCTGGGGGCGTCTATATGGGAGGCTATTATGCGAAGGCCGTCCTTTTCAAGATTTTCCGTGCCGATGCGGAAAGCAACGACGCTCTTGCCGCGGTTTACAAAATACTTTTTATCGCCGGCGGCCAGCTTATCGCCAAAATGATATTCGGTGAAACCTGCAGCCTTTGCAAGCTTTACAGCTTCGGCGCAGGCTTCGCGCTCGGTCTTGGCGGCGTCGAGGAATGCCTTGTAGCCTTCGGCATAGCCGAACATGGCCTTCTTTTCCTCTTCGGAAGCTACTTCAAAATAATTCTTCTTGTCGTAGGACAGTTCGTCGTAGAGTTCCTGTCCCTTGCTCTTTTTTTCTGACATATTAAAAAGCTCCTTGTAAGATTTTTACTATCGTTGTCATCGGTACAGCACGCACTGAGTGCGGCAGTATTGTCCGTTTACGGCATTATTATATCACCGTGCGCGCGCAAAGGCAAACGCTTGAGCGCACTCATATGCAGCAATGCAAAAAATTGATTTAATCTGCAACATACAGGCGGGTGTATTCATATGCGCATATGCGCAGACTATAAAATTTGCCCACCGCAAAAAAGTGCGGCTGTAAACTGACATATAAAATTCACTCGCGCCGAGCAAAAGCGGCATAGAGGCCAGACAAATGCGAGCGCAAAACCGCTAAAGACAAGCGCTTTAAAAGACTGTGCAAAAGCACGGAGGCAAAAGAAAGATAAAGCATTGACTTTTCACCCCCGCCGTTTTATAATTTTTATATGAAGACGAGAATAAAAGAAATTGCCGCCTTTTTAGTAATAGCTGTGTGCGTTGCCGCATTTGCAGTTATATATGCGTTGCCCGTTGTGTTCAGCACGGACGAAATTGAAAACAGGCTGTGGATGAACGTTGTGCCACGCATACTGCTGGGCGCTGCGGTGTTTACACTTGTGCTTATATGCGGTTACGGCGGCATTTTTAAGATTAAAAAAGAGGGGCTTGCAAAAAATATTCTGTGGTGCCTGCCCTGCCTTGCGGTAGCGCTGGCAAACTTCCCCTACTCTGCGCTGGCAGACGGCGAGGCGCAAATACTGCGCCCCGACCTTGTGTGGCTGTTTTTGCTCAAGTGCCTGTTTATAGCCATAAGCGAGGAGCTGCTCTTCCGTGCGATAGTGCTAGGGTTTTTGCAGGAAACTTTCAAAAAGCGCGCGCACCGCACCTTGATTTGCATTCTTATCTCCTCCGCTCTGTTTTCAGTCTTCCACCTCTTAAATCTGATAGAGGGCGCCGGGCTGGGCGCAACCGTTCTGCAGGCAGGATACACCTTTCTGACAGGCATAATGTTTGCCGCAGTTACATTAAAGACGGGCAATATATGGGCGGCTGTAGTCCTACACTTTATTTTCGACGTGGGCGGGCTTATAGTCACCGACCTGGGGCAGGGCGCATTCCAGGACACCGTATTCTGGGTACTTACGGCGGTATGTGCGGCGGTGTGTGCCGTCCACCTGATAATTTACGCTATAAACACGGACAGGAGCGAACGAACCGCAGATGTTCAGTCGAAAAATACGGAGAGCAAGCACGAAGGGCAGGACTGATACAGACATAGGTACATAACCGCGCAAAGGCGCAAAAGAAAGAGCGCCGCCAGGGCAAAATCTTAAAACGCATGGAAAGACAAAAACTGCATAACTGACGACAAAATTGCTTAAAGCGCCGCGCAGGTTTCCCTGCGCGGCGCTTTAAAAAACAATGATTTAAAATACAACGCTTTAAAAATAAAACACAAGATTGTTTTATAGCACCTTCCCTTAAAATATCTGAACAGCAAAAAAATCCCCGAAGTACGGAGATTTTTTAAAGATTTTAAGCTTTTATGCTCCTTAAAGCAACACTTGCGCACATACGCAGATAAACATACGGAGTATCAACCAAATCTGCCGTTGATATAGTCGTCCGTCTTTTTGTTCTTGGGGTGAGCCCACAGTTCCTTGGTATCGCCCATTTCAACCATCTCGCCCAAAAGGAAGTAGGCGGTTTTATCGGCTATACGGAAGGCCTGCTGCATATTGTGCGTAACCATAACTATAGTGACCCTGTTTTTAAGGTCCATGCACAGCTCCTCTATCTTGCCGGTAGAGATAGGGTCGAGCGCGGAAGTAGGTTCATCCATCAGAAGTATCTGCGGCTCAACTGCAAGGGCGCGCGCTATGCACAACCTCTGCTGCTGTCCGCCAGAAAGACCGAGCGCCGATTTGCCGAGGCGGTCTTTGATTTCGTCCCACATTGCCGCGCCGCGGAGCGACGTCTCCACAATGCCGTCCAGCACCGACTTGGAGCGTATGCCGAACGTGCGGGGGCCGTAGGCTATGTTATCATACACGCTCATGGCAAGGGGGTTGGGGCGCTGGAATACCATGCCCACGTTCTTCCTGAGCATTGCAAGGTCGGTCTTTCTGTCGTAGATGTTGGTACCGCCTATGCAGATTTCGCCCGTTATCCTGCAACCCTCCACAAGGTCGTTCATGCGGTTGAGCGATTTTATGAGCGTGGACTTACCGCAGCCCGAAGGGCCTATGAATGCCGTTATCTTCTTTTCGGGAATTTCCATGTTGATGTTTTTAAGAGCCTGGAAACTTCCGTAATAGAGGTTCATGTTCTTTATGGTGATGGCAATTCCGTCTTCGATAACAAAATTCTCGACGCGCCTTCCCCTCTTCTTTTCGATTTTTTCTTCAGTGGCGTCCATCTCTTTTATGGCTTCGTCCAATGGTTTATCCGCACTTTCGGCGGTCTTTTCTTTCTTCTTTAAAAACATAATGCGTTATCCTTTTTCTCCTTTCAGTCTTCTGCACCTGCAAGCTTGCCGCTGCCCTCTGAGGGGTCTTCGGCCTGACCTTCGCCACGCGCTCTGTTCCTCTTTCCTCCGAGCCGTGCCTTGGCCTCCTTAAAGAACTGTTTGATTGCAAGTATGGGATGAGGTTTGCCCTTATCTCTGTCGCCGAGCCACTCAACAAGCGTTACAAGCATATTGAGAATTATTACAACTACAAGCAGCACTACCGCCGTTGCATAGCACGAACCGAAGCCGAGGCCCTCGTTCATGAATTTGTACATATATACTGCAAAGCTTGAACCTGAGGAAAGGTAGCTTGTGGGCATATATACTACATTGCCGGCCGTAAATATGAGCGCAGCGCTCTCTGAAACAATTTTGCCGATTGAAAGTATTATAGAGGTAACTATACCTGCGAGAGCGGAGGGAAGCACTACAAGGAATATAGTGCGCACCTTACCTGCGCCGAGGGCATAGCTTGCCTCGCGCATGGAGTCGGGCACTTCTGAAAGCGACTGTTCCACCGAACGGATTATGGTAGGAAGGATTATGAGCGCGAGTATTATGCCGCCGCCGAGCAAGGTATAGCCTATCGTCTGGGTGAATACCAGGTAGCCGAAGAGGCCGAACACTATCGAGGGAATTCCCGCGAGCGTATCCACAAAAAGCCTTACCGTCTTTACAAAGAAATTGTTTCTTTTAGCGTATTCGTTGAGGTATATTGCCGCACCAATACCGAGCGGCAGGGCTATTGCAAGCGCAAGCACGATGAGCATGCCCGTAGATACGAATGCCGGAGCGAGCGTTGTGTGTCCGTTGCGGCTTTCGCCGAAGAGGAAGTCAAGGCTTAAATTACCCACGCCCTTTATGCAGATATATACCACTATCGTAAGAAGAACTACTGCAACAAGCGTGGCTATAATATAGGTCAAAATCCAGAGAATATCCTGCACGCTGCCCGTTCTTCTGTAATTTAAGGCGGTCTGTACCGAATCGCCCTCGCCCTTTACGCGGCGGGTGAAGTATTTGTTGGTGCCGCCCCTGCCCTTTTTGCCCTCGCGGCGGACGGCCATTATGCAGAGGTTTATTATAAGAATGAACACCAGGAGCACAAATCCGCAGGCCAGGAACACCGATTTTTTATCGGGCTGGGCATAGCCGAATTCCTGCACCATCTTTGAAGTGAGCGTTGCAAATCCTGCAAAAGGACCGGTGGGATAGCCGTTGGTGGTGTTGCCTATTACAAACTGTACGGCCATGGTTTCGCCTACGGCACGGCCTACGCCGAGTATGAGTGCGGCCGCAATACCCTTTTTGGCAGCGGGCACGCAGACTTTGAACACCGCCTGATTTTTGCTGCAGCCGAGTGCAAGCGCGCCTTCGTAATAGTTGGAGGGCACGGCCTCGAGGCTGTTGCGGGCAACCGATGCTATCGTGGGCACCATCATTATGGACAGAATGATTGTACCGCCGAGAAGTCCGGTAGCCGAACTGACGTTAAAGATTTTCTGGAGCATGGGCAGTATTACCGCCATGCCGAAGAAACCGTAAACGATAGAGGGTATGCCTGCAAGCAGGTTTATGACCTGCTTGTATACGCCCTTTAAGGGCTTGGGGCAGTAGTATGCCATAAATATTGCCACAAACACGCCTATCGTACCGCCGACGACAACCGCGCACACGGTAAGTACTATAGTGCTTACTATCATGGGCAGTATGCCGTATTCACTCGTTTCGTAGGTCTGGCTTGCGCTAGGGTCCCACTTGGTACCGAACAGCAGTTTAAAGAAACCTACCTCGCGGAAGGGCTCTATGCTGGCACACAAAAGGTATATTACTATGGCGAATACCGCAATTATGGAAACGGCGGCAAGCGCTATGAATACACCCTTCATTATATTTTCTCTTGTAAAAGCCTTTCCAAAGTTTTCCTTTGAAAAGGCGTTTGCAAATCTTTCTTTGGCTGATGCGTTTTTCATAATCACTTTTTCCCGATTATTAACTGATTAAGTTATGCATTGGGTGTAGGTTCAACAAACTCCACTTCATTGAAGGTATAGTATACGGGTACATAGCCTTCGTAAAGCACAACCGACTGCCCCATATAACCCTTTATCCATTCAATAAACTGGTATGCGTCGGAGTTGGTATCCATATCCTTCTTGATGGCAAGCTGGAAGTACCTTGCTGCGCCGTATGTGCCGTTCTGTACATTTTCAACGGTGGGCTCAACGGTGGTCGTGGAGCCGTCCTCTGCGGCATACTCTATTGAAAGAGCCTTGCAGCCCTGCTCCTCTGCGCTTGAAAGTGAGCCGAGCGAGATATAACCTATCATGGAATTTGACTGGTCGTTGGCTATTGCCGTTATAACTGCGCCCGTAGAGCTCTGCTCGTCTACGCCGGAATCGTAGGACTCAACCTCGAACAGCTCTTCGAATGCGTCACGCGTGCCTGAACCATCTTCACGGGTGATAGCCGCGGTGATTGAACCGTCTATTGCTGTGCCGCTCGTGTAGAGGTTGGTGATTTCTTCGATTGTAACGCTTTCAACGGGGCAATCTTCGCTTACTATAAGCGCAATACCGTCCTGAGCGATTGTTACGGCCTTGATTCCCTGGTCAAGCTCGCCCTGCTTTATAAGGCGGGAAGCCATGCCTATATCGTTTGCGCCCGAGATAGCCTCGTTTACGCCTGTACCGGAATCGCTCTGGTTGATGGAAATGGTCTTGCCCTCTTCAATTTCGTAAACGGCGGCAAGCACCTCCATAAGGGGAGTAACCGAAGAAGAACCGCTTATAACTATGTCGGTAGTTCCACCGCAGCCTGCAAAGGCTGCCACAGTACCCGTCATTGCAGCGCACGCTGCTGTTACTGCCAATACTTTTGCAATCTTTTTCATACTTTTCTTTTAACTCCTTGATAAAAGATCTGATTTTTTTCGTCTATTTCCTTTCGACGAATAAATGATAACAAACACTTGTAAAAAAAATATACAGTCACTTGTAATAAAGTTGTAACAAAATTGATTTTTCAAAAATTTTTTTGGTGATTTGTAAAATATTTGTTAATTTTTGCAGCCTTTTTGTGCCTATTTTACACTGTTTTTCCCCCGCCCGGCGCGGCGGCCGCCGCGCCGTGCGGGGCATACGCTTTTTATTAGTTTGCGCCGCCGTTAAAATATTATTTATATTGTACGCAGACGGGCGCGCACGCGCGTAAACAATATAAAATCGCCTTAAAATGCCATAAAATACAAAATTGGTAGCAAAGAACACACAAATGCACCTCGCTGCACTTAATTTAAAAAACACAGAAACGCAAAATCTGAATGTGCCGAAAGACAAAACCGACAAAAATTGCGTCAGGGCAATTTTACGAACGGTAACACATTGGCACAAAGAGCATATGTGAGTAAATGCACGCAGCAAACTGCCTGCCCTCCCCTTATATGAACAAATAGCCACATCACGGCGCAGGCATATATATGCTGAAAAATATATGGCGCAACATTCATAAAAAGGCAAATGAGCTTATATGCTCCTCAAGCCGCCAAAGTGTACTATATATGCGCGGAAGGACATTGCACCGACAAAGCATATCTTTTTTTCCGCATATGCAGGCGCGCACAATAAATTCAAAGCGCATATGCGCCTTAAATAAAGCGTATCGCACGCATATGACAAGCTTTTACAAAATTCCGCACATTTCAGCTTTGCCAAAACCGCACTCCTCCGCGCAAAAAAACGGGCAGCCTGTATCTTTGCGGCGTCTGGCTTTGTCCGCACAGAGTTTATTGCGCGGCGTTCAAACAACTATTTTACTTTTTAAACCTTTGGCTGTATGACGTACATACCTTATCCCGCGGCGTTCAATCCACAATATTTGCGGCATTTTTGGCAAAAAAAATTCCGCACGCGTACGTGCGGAATTTAAAAAACATAGATAAAAGTTTTTGCTCAGATTTTAAAACTTTACGGTAAATGTAGAGCCGACGCCCTCTTCGCTCTTTACGGAAATTTTCCAGCCTTCGCGCAGGCAAATCTTTTTTACCATTGCAAGGCCGAGGCCGAAACCGCCGTTTTTGCCGCTGTGCGATTTATCCACCGTGAAGAACCTGCTGAACACCTTGCTGAGGTTTTCCTTAGATATACCTATGCCGGTATCGGCGACCTCGAAATGCTCGAAGTCAAGCGTAACCTTTACAAGGCCGCCCTCCTTGTTGTAGCGTATGGCGTTACGGATGAGGTTACCCACAAGCTCGCTCATGCGCTCGTGCGTGCTCTGCACTATCACATTGTCGCTTATGTTATCTATGAGGGTGACTTTGCGCTTATCGGCTTCGGGCTTTACTACGGCGAGCATCTCTTTGGCCAGTTTTGAAAGGTCTACCTCGCACGAGGGCACATTGCTGTTGTCGATTTCGTTGTAGTTTATTATGCAGGCAATGAGGTTTGTAAGCCGCTCGCTCTGCTTTAAAATGGTCTTGTATGCCGCCGCCTGCTGTTCTTCGCTCATCATTCCGGACGCAAGCAGTTCGGCATACCCCCTTATAGAGGTGAGCGGTGTGTTCATTTCGTGAGTTATATTAGAGATAAACTCGTTCTTTGAATTCTGCGCCCTTTCCACAAGTTCCTTCTCCTCTTTAAGCTCGTTCATTTTCCTCTCTATATCCTTGTTGCGGTCGTTGAGTATCTCCGCAAGCGGTTTAAGTTCCTTGTAGCGCGTATTTATTCGGTCGGACAGCGCCGCCTGGCAGGTTAAATTTTCTACGGGGCGAAGAATAAAATAGGTTGCAACATAGGTAAACAGTACGCACGCCAGCAGGTCAATCACAAGATATATTGCCACGGTGGGCAAAAATTCTGCAAACAGCGCCCACTCGCTGGTAGTGGGTACGGCTATTCTTACCAGATAAAACCCGTCCTGCGCGGGCATCTTGCGGCAGTAATAAACAAAGTCCACTCCCAGAGTGGCGCTCCGCCTTACCGCGTAGCCCTCGCCCTCCGCAATGGCCGAGTCAACCTCTTCCCTTTCAGAATGGTTTTCGCTTATGTCTTCGGCCTCGCTGTCGGCAAGCACTGTGCCGTCGGAGCTTATAAATGTTACGCGCGCGCCTTCAAGCTGCTCTGAAAAGCTGTCGGCAGCGGACTGGGTAAGCGTATATTCGTCGCCCGAATATGCGTTCATATATACGCTGAGCGTCTGGCGCGTGCCCTCAAGAGAGGAATAATAGAACAGTTCCGTAGACACCAGCGAATAGGCAAGTATGCCCGCAAAGGTTATCAGTACGGAAATAAGCAATATTCTTATCTTCATAGCTATAAATCTCCGCAGTTTATGCGGAACAGAGATTTTTTACCCTCCGATTGTACGCGGAGAGCTGCGTTTTGTACTGCAAAGTTTGAGCCGCGCCCTTTTAAGCTAAAGGCGGCGTCAAATTGTAAATTTTAAACTAGTACCTTATAACTGAAAGGAGGAGCTGAATTGTAAATTTTAAGCCGCGAGCCCTGCCGCTTTAAGCACAGGGCGCGCGGCGCCTCAATACCTGTAAAAATTTAATTGGTGCGGCAGTATGCCTGAATTACTGAAATAAAGCACGCCGCAAAACCTGAAAAAAATCAGACCGTTGAGAGCTTGTAGCCTATGCCGAACACCGTTTCGAGATTGGTTATGCCGAGTTTCCTGAGGCGGGATATATGGTTATCGAGGGTGCGCGTTTCGCCCTGCTCGTACCCCCACACTTCAAGAAGAATTACATCCCTGGGCAGCACCTTGCCGGCGTGTTGCATGAAGTACTTTAAAAGCTCGAATTCCTTTTTGTTCAGCTCCAGTTTTTCGCCCTTAAGCCTTACTTCCATTGTCTCGTAATTGAGCGTGAGGTCACCAACGGTGATTTCGTCCGATTTGCGCTTGCGGCGAAGGGCTGCGTTGACGCGCGCCGTAAGTTCGAGAACGGAAAAGGGCTTTGCTATATAGTCGTCTGCGCCGAGGTTGAGGCCGTTGACCTTGTCCTCCTCCTTGGAGAGCGCGGAGAGCATTATGCAGCATACCTGCGGATAGCGCGCCTTTACCATGCGCAGCACATCCAGTCCGTTGCCGTCGGGCAGCATTATGTCCAGAAGAGCCACGTCGGGCTGACGCCTTTCCAGCGCGGCATAAAAATCTTTTACGTTTGAATAGGCCTCGAAGCTGATGCCGTTCATTTCGAGCGCAACTTTTATAAGTCCGCTGATGCTTGCATCGTCTTCAAGCACAAAAACTGTGCCGTTCATTCGGCAATACCTCCGTATACGCAGACGGGGCTTTACACTACCTCTTCAACCGAATGAGCCATCATGCTGAGGTGATCGCCCACCCTTTCGAGGTTGGATATTAAGCTTACGAACAGACTGTTGTTTTCGGCATTGCATTCGCCGCGTGCCATTCTGGCGATATGCTCGTCCAGAAGCCTCTTTTTAGAGTCGTCCACCGCCTGTTCCAACTCGTCCGACTGCTTTATTTTTACTATATTGTTATTTTCTACTATATCAACCACAAGTTCGTATTGCTCGTTGAGAAGCTTCATAAGATTGGTCAGATCGTGCTTGACCACCTCTGAAAAGACGAGCGTTTCGTCTATCGCCTTGTGAGTGTAGCCTACTATATTTTCTGCAATGTCTGCAATTCTTACAATATCGCTGTTGTCACGGTGCAGAACGTTTACAAGCCGCTCTTCGCTCAAGGATATGTCCTTTGAAGAAATTTCCAGAAGATAGTCGGTTATCTCGCCGGAGAGCTCGTTTACCTTCTGTACGTCGGAAGACATTTCGTCGAGCTTGGAGTCGTCCTTGGCAATAAAGCCTGCAACGGCGTTATTGAGGCACTTTATGGCTATGCCCGCCGTGTATGTAGTCTGCTTTACGAGCTGACCGAGCGCAAGCGAGGGCGTAAGAAGCAGCCGCTTATCCATAAAGCCTTCGCTCTGCTTGCCTGCACGCCTCTTCTTTCTGTCGGGAATTATAATTTCGGTAAGCTTTACAAGATACTTTATGAAGGGCAGATATATCGCCGTGCAGATTACGTTGAACGCAGTATGGAAGAATGTTATGCATGTCTGGGTATCGTGGAACCAGTTCATAAGCACGTCGTTGAAGAAGCCGGGGAAGCCCACCATGAAAGGCATTATGATTACAGTGCCCAGAACATTGAACATCAAGTGATAGAGGCAGGCACGCTTGGCGTTGGTGTTTGCACCCACCGAAGAGATTATTGCGGTAATGCACGTACCGATATTTGTACCCATCAGCACAAACAGTATGCCGTTGCCCTGTCCGCCTATGACCAGACCTTCGCCTGCCATTACTATGAGTACGGAAGTTACCGCACTGGACGACTGAACGACCGCCGTAACACCCACGCCGATGAGAAGCAGAAGTATGGGATTTGTTACGCTTTCAAAAGCCGCCCTTACGCCGTCGGTTTCGGCAAAGCCCGCCATTGAGCCTGACATTATCTCCAGACCGACAAAAACAAGTCCGAGCGAGGCTATAAGGTTGCCCGCCGTATTTACCTTGTTGTTTTTGGATACCATTGTCATGACGAGGCCGATTATGGTGAGAAGCATTGCGTACGTCATTATATGGAATTTTTCCAGCCACACAAGCCAGCCAGTGATGGTAGTACCGATATTTGCGCCCATCACAACGGAGACCGCCTGGGTAAGCGTCATGACGCCTGCATTGACGAAGCCCACCACCATTACCGTGGTAACGGAGGATGACTGCACTATCGCCGTTGCAAGCGCGCCTACTCCCACTCCCGCAAAACGGTTGCCCGCCGCCTTGTTAAAAAGGGCGCGCAGCTTGCTTGCAGACAGCTTTTCAATGCTGTCGCCAAGGAACTTGAAGCCAAGCAGAAAGACGCCCAGCCCGACCAGCAGCAGAATAACGCTGTCGGCCGTACCCAGCTTACTTAAATCGAAATCCATTTTTCTCTCCTTGAATGCTCAAAAAAAGCAGTCCGCGCCATTGAAAACGGAAAAAAAGTGTGATGCGAAGTACCTTGTTTCCGCCAGATAAAGGCTGTTTGCCGAAGTGCGCGCATTGTCTGCGTTTTGTTGCTCATTTTTTTGATGCAATTCTATTTTATCATTTGCCTGTAATATAATCTTCACAAACTTGTAATAAATTTGTAAAATTTTTTGCCTTTTAAAGCAGATTTTTTGTGCGGTATGCCGTTTGTTGTAAAAAAGTTGTAAAAAATGCGCACCGCAAACTATCCATTCGCGGTGCGCACAAAATCAGCGTACTATATTGCACGGCGCGATTTTTGATTGGTTACTTTATATACCGCGCCGAATGCGCAAACACAGTTATTCAGACCTATCAGTCTACGTTATATCCCTTGGGGTTTTTGGTCTGCCAGTTCCACGAAGAAGCGCACATTTCGTCTATTCCGTACTGAGCCTTCCAGCCAAGCTCCCTTTCTGCCTTGGAGGCGTCGGCATAGCAAGCCGCTATATCGCCGGGGCGGCGGGGCTTTATAACGTAGGGTATGGGATGACCGCAGGCCTTTTCGTATGCGTGTATTACGTCGAGAACGCTGTAGCCGACGCCCGTGCCGAGGTTATATACATACACGCCGCCATTCTTTATATGGCTTATGGCTGCAACGTGACCCTTTGCGAGGTCTACCACGTGTATATAGTCCCTTACGCCAGTGCCGTCGGGAGTGGGATAGTCGTTGCCGAACACGCCAACTTCCTTGAGCTCGCCTATTGCCACCTTTGCAATATAGGGAGTGAGGTTGTTGGGTATGCCGCGGGGGTCTTCGCCTATGAGGCCGCTTTCGTGAGCGCCTACGGGGTTGAAGTAGCGGAGCAGCACCACCGTCCACTCCTTGTCTGCCTTATATACATCCTCGAGCATGATTTCCTGGAAGTACTTGCTTGTACCGTAGGGGTTTGTAGTACCGCCCGTGCGGCAGGTTTCGTCCAGAGGGAGTTTTTCGGGCGTGCCGTACACCGTGGCCGAGGAGGAGAATACTATCTTTTTGCAGCCGTGCGCGCGCATCGCCTTCAGGAGGCAGAGCGTTCCGCCGAGGTTGTTATCGTAATACTCTATGGGCTTTACGCAGCTTTCGCCAACGGCCTTGAGGCCTGCAAAGTGAATTACATAATCTATCTTGTTCTCAGTAAAAATTTTATCCATTGCGTCGGCGTCACGCACGTCGGCTTTGTAAAACTTTACCTTCTTACCCGTAATCTTTTCAACGCGGCGCATGCTCTCTTCGCTGGAATTGCAGAGATTGTCCACCACTACTACGCCGTAGCCGTTTTCAAGCAGCTCTATTACGGTGTGGCTGCCTATATAGCCGGCGCCGCCTGTTACAAGAATGTTTTCCAAAATATGCCTCCTTAAGGTTAAAAATGCGGCGTGAAAATTTATTGCGTACGCATTTTTTATACATATTTATTATACGGTAAGACGGCTGATATGTCAACAATTAAACAAAAATTAGACGGTGAAAAAATGCACCTAAGACGGCTCTTCAAAGGCGTTTTTGCAGTTTTTATGGGTTTTATTACAGGTGCGGCAAAACTGTTTTATTTGCCGATATATTTCAGCTTATACACTAAGTTTTTTGCAGCGGCGGCGCGCAGGACACCGAACACACAAGCGTATTGCGGCGGGGGGGGGGGGGGGGGGGCGCCCGGCGCGGGGGGGGGGGGTTTTTTTTTAAAAAAAAAAGAAAAAAAAAAAAAAAAAAAAAACAACCAAACCCACCAAAAAACAAAACCCACAAAACACACAACA
>ERZ1090880.906-NODE-906-length-15282-cov-8.775202_pt1 | contig 15282 bp, 11 predicted proteins | sample MGYA00478471_ERZ1090880 | MGnify/ENA primary metagenome ERZ1090880 (study PRJEB33644, sample SAMEA5815734) | chicken gut metagenome | biome: Chicken; feature: Gastrointestinal Tract; material: Caecum | place: Ireland | collected 2019-01-01 | study: A study of the... | reverse complement strand
TAATAAAAAAGGAATATGTAAAGGTCCTGGAATGGGCATTTAAAATTGCATACCTTCTTTTAGGCGTGGCTACCTTTAATGCATTTCTATATGACTCCCCAGTACAGCCTTTTCTGGTAGATGCATGTCTGGTGCTGGGAGGGCTTACCCTCCTGGGAAGACTGGCATTTTTTAAGGACTATTGGAAGACGCCATATTGGATCATTCTTGGACTATTTTGCGTGGCTTTTCTGCTTTCAATGATCATGAACAGAGAATACGGTGCTTTTTTTGCAGACTTTAAATGGCTGATATGGACGGGGATGCTGTTTTTTCTGCTGTATGTCTGCGATACAAAACGTGAGAAGGAATCTTATAAAAAGGAATTTACAGTACTGTCCCATATATTGATTATTTACAGCGCCATAGCATCCGTGGCAGGAATCTGGCTGATGGCAAACCTTTATCACGGAAGCTGGTGGTCCTCTAATGATGAACTGATGCAGGCGGGATTTCACTGGGGACGACTGTGGGGCGTTTACACAGATCCCAATTATGGAGGAGTATTTACTGTAGCAGCCGTTCTGATGTGTGTGTACTTTGCAAAGATTAGAAAAAAATGGCTGAAGATTCCATATATTCTGATTATTGCAGCAGACTATTTATATATAGTATTCTGTGATTCCAGAACAGCAGAAGTAGGTATGGTCCTGGCAGCAGGATTCTGGCTTATTTATACAGGCGTGCAGAAAAAAGCGGGAAAGAAAACCATAGCATATATTTTGATCGCGTGTGTCTTTGCGGGAGTTTTTGTAGGCGGAACTTCTGTCATAAAATCTCAATATAATGACAGGATACAGCAGGAAATCCAGAAACAAGACGCTCAGAACAAAGCAAATACAAATACAAATGCCAATTCCAACTCCAACTCTAACAAGCAAAAGTCCAAGACTTCTATGGAAGAGCAGAAAGTGGGAAGACAGGCGGAATTAGAAAAAGATGTGACCAATGGAAGACTTGCATTATGGGCCAGCGGAATAGAAGTCTGGAAGACAAAACCGATTTTCGGAACAGGATATAATTCTTTTCTGCCATATGTTAATCAGGAACTGCCAGAGACTTATGCAGTCAATAACCCTCAGGGAGACTATGTAAGCCTTCATAATGAATATCTGGATATCCTGGTGTACCACGGTGTATTAGGAGCCGCTGTATTTCTGGCATTTATGGCAGCAGTAATCTGGCGCTGGCTAAAAACTTTCCGGAGCATTGCCGAAGAGGACAGAGATTATATTGGAGTGCTTTCTGCATGCTGTATAGTGATCGCCACAGCGATGCTGTTTTTGCTGGAAGGACTACATACAAACTCACCGGGAACATTTATTTTATGGACTTTCCTGGGATATCTGATGCATTACAGCTATAAAAGCAGAGAAACGAAAGCATAAGAAGAAAGGCAGGGAGCAGGGATGAAAAAGATACTTGCAGGATTTATCATGGATGGACACGGAGGAGGTGTGGACAACTACCTCTTGAACTTTCTTGAAAATACAGCCTCTGAAGATGTGACCATAGATTTTCTCACAAATGAAATTGACAAAGATTTGGAAAAGTTTCTTGGCGAGTATCATTCCCGGCTCTTTGCTATTGCAAATTTAAAGCATCCTGTAAAACAATTCCGGCAGGTCTGCCGGATCATAGAGGAAGGGCAGTACGATATGGTGTATCTAAATGTATCAACTGCCATTGACTGTGTGGCTGCCTGGGCAGCAAAAAAGAAAAAAGTAAGAAGGATACTGGTTCACAGCCATTCCAGCGGAAATGACTGTGAAAATACAGTGAAACGAATCGTTTTTAATTTGATACATTATATCTGCCGCCTTTTTTTCTACAGGGCGGTTACAGAATATTACGGCTGTTCCAAGAAAGCGGGACTTTGGCTTTTTCCTAAGAAGATTGTAGAGTCCCAGCGCTTTCAGACAATTTTTAATGCTGTGAATCTGGATGAATATACCTTTGATTCTCAGATCAGAGACGAGGTAAGAAAAGAACTTAAGTTAGAAAATAAATTTGTAGTGGGACATGTGGGAAGTTTTTCCTATGCAAAAAATCACTACTTTTTGATTCATATATTTGAAGAAATACGGAAGAAAAATCCTAATGCTGTTTTGCTTTTAGCAGGTGATGGAGTACGCTTTGAGAGCGTCAAGAAACTGGTAAAGGAAAAAGGCCTTGAAGAATCTGTAAGAATCTTAGGGTTCCGGAAAGACGTAAGCAGACTGTTTCAGGGAATAGACTTTTTCCTTCTGCCTTCATGTTTTGAGGGGCTTCCAACGGTAAGCATAGAAGCACAGTGCACCGGACTGCCCTGCCTGATGAGCGAAAACATTACGGATGAAGCAAAGATAACCAGTGACTGCTGGTTTTTACCACTGAAAAAGTCTCCGGAAGAATGGGCAGAGTTTGTGCTGGCTCATAGAAAAGAAAACAGGACACAGATACAGTGGATAGGAAGAAAAGAAAACTACAGTCTAAAAGAACTGAAAAAACAACAGCGGGATTTGATCATGAGATAGGAGCGGAGAAATGAAACTGGCAAGTATAGTAGTACCGGTGTATAATATAGAAAGCTATATAGAGAAATGTATAGAAAGCCTGATCAGCCAAACCTATGAAAATATAGAGATCATACTGGTGGATGACGGCGCAACAGATAACAGTGGAAAAATATGCGATTTTTACGCCCAAAAGGATTCCAGGATCCGAGTGCTCCATAAGGAAAACGGAGGCCTCAGTGACGCCAGAAATAAAGGGGCTCAGGAATCCAGAGGGGAATACCTTTTTTTTGTAGACGGAGATGATACAGTTTCGCCGGTTCTCGTGGAGAAAGCAGTGGAAAAGTGTGAAGAAATCCATGGAGATATGGTAATCTTTGACTTTGAATCTGTGGAAGAAGACACAGGAAGAAGAGACAGGTATAATTTTCAGCTGCCGGAGGACAAAGCCTTTACACTTTCAGAACTTCCGGAACTGCTTTTGAAAACTCCCGCTGCCTGGTGCCGGATGTATAAAAAGAGTTTCTGGGATCAGTCCAAAATCCGCTATCCGGAAAAAATCCACTATGAAGATCTGGCGACTACGCCTCGAATGATTTATCAGGCGGAGAGCATTGGATATGTGGGAGAGGAGCCTCTCTATTATTATATGATCCGGCAGGGCTCAATTATGAGAAGTAATGATTTTGAAAGAAGCTATAAAGACAGGACTTATGTCCTGGACTTTATTAAAAGCTATTATCAGGAGCACCAGGCTGACAGAAAATTCTGCAAAGAACTGGAGTTCATTTTCTTTGAACATGGCTACTTTGTTCCATCTAAAGAAATTATTCTGGAAAATCCCAAAAGTCCCTGGCTGAAAAACTTTGAGGACTATGTTAAGAAAAATTATCCGGGATTTCTGAAAAATCCTTATATTAGAAATTTATCGACAAAAGACAAAATCCTACTAACACTTATGAAAAGAAGAATGTATTCTGCAATGAATATGCTTTCCGGGGCACGGAAGAAAAAAGACTTACTGAAGCAAAAGGACAGGAGATAGATTATGGAAAAAATACTTACCGTTACGATACCTTCCTATAACGTGGAAAAATATCTGAAACAGACACTGGATTCTTTTCTGGCAGAGGAAATCCTGGAAGAAATAGAGGTGCTGATCGTAGATGACGGCTCCAAAGATAGCACTGCGGCCATTGGAAAAGAATATGAAAGAAAATATCCGGGAACTTTTCGGGTTATTTCTAAGGAAAACGGAGGACACGGCTCGACCATTAACAGAGGAATCCAGGAGGCAAAAGGCCGATATTTCAAAGTAGTAGACGGAGATGATTGGGTAAATACTGCAGATTTTATAAAACTGGTTAAAGCCTTAAAGACATGCACCGCAGAATATGTAGTGACCAACTATTATGAAGTCAATGACAAGACCGGAGAGAAAACGCCAAGAGAATATAAAGAACTGGGAAAGAAAAAAATCTGGAAATTTGAAGAAGCCGCTTCAGTGACACAGATTGGTATGCATCCCCTGGTCATTAAGACAGAAATACTAAAAAAGAACCAGATTCGCCTGGACGAGCACTGCTTTTATGTAGATGTGGAATATATTTTATATCCGGTTCCCTATGTCAATACAGTAGAATTTTTAGATTTGTATGTATACATGTACCGCCTGGCTGTAACCACCCAGAGTGTCAGTATCCAGGGATATCAGAAACATATAGATAATCATATAACGGTTATTCTCCATCTTACAGAGTTTTTTAACCAATATGCCAAGACCGGAACTCTGGAAAAAGTAGAGTATATTGGAAAACGTATCGCCCAGATGGTAGGAGATCAGATTACGATCTTTGTAAGTTTCCCTGAGACAGATATATCTATTAAAAAGAAATTTATAGACTTTGACAGAAAATTAAAAGAGCTAAGCCCGGAAATATATCGCCGCTCCGGAGAGGAGAGCGGTTCTCTGCGGCTGTTCCGGAAAACCGGATTCCGGGGATATAAATGGATCGTAAAAATGTGCAGGAAAAGAAACCATATAGGAGAGGAGTAGAAGATGAAGACACATTCTATTAAATTTAACTTTGTTATGAATGCGCTGCTGACAATTTCTTCTGTGATCTTTCCGATTATCACATTTCCATATATATCGCGAGTATTAGGGGTAAGTGGAAGCGGAAACGTAGCAGCGGCGATATCAACGATATCCTATTTTACCATGTTTGCTTCTCTTGGAGTACCTACTTATGGAATCCGCGCCTGTGCAAAAGTTCGCGATGATAAAGAAAAGCTGTCGCAGACAGTACAGGAACTTGTAATTATCAATGCGGTCACTACAGCTATCATATATTTAGTGTTCTTTATCAGTTTGGCCGTAGTACCTAAATTTAATGCTCAAAAAGAATTGCTGATTGTTGTCAGCATTTCTATTTTATTGAATACTATGGGAATACAGTGGTTATATAACGCCCTGGAACAATACAGTTATATAACTATCTGCTCTCTGACGTTTAAGTTTTTAGGAATGGTACTGATGTTTGCAATGATACATTCCCCCGATGATTATTTGAAATATGGTGTGATCAGTGCCCTTTCCAGTTACGGTTCAGGTATTCTAAACTTTATTAATATGAGGAAATATGTGTCTTTGAAGAAGACAGGAATGTATGATTTTAAAAGACACTTTAAACCGCTATTTACTTTTTTCTTTATGTCTGCGGCTACCAGTATTTATTTAAACCTGGATATGGTAATGCTCTGGCTGATGAAAACAGACTGGGATACGGGGATTTATAATGCTGCAATAAAGATTAAAACAGTACTGGTAAATTTGGTTACATCCTTGGGTACCGTATTGCTGCCAAGAATGTCCTTCTATATAGAAAAGGGAGAAAAAGAGGCTTTCCGTCATACAGTGACAAAAGCTTTTCGGTTTGTTCTGGTGGCTGCAAGCGGACTGATGGTCTACTTTATGATTTTTGCCAAGGAGTCTATTTTGATTCTGTCAGGAAAAGACTTCCTTCCCGCAGTAGTACCCATGCAGCTGTTAATGACTACATTGCTGCTGATCGGATTGTCTAATACTACAGGAATGCAGATATTGACGCCAATGGGGCAGGAAGATAAAGTGCTTAAATCTATCATTGCAGGAGCAATCGTAGATTTTGTTTTGAATCTTTTCCTGATTCCAAGGTATGCATCTTCTGGAGCAGCTTTTGCAACTGTAATGGCAGAATTGATTGTGGTTGTTGTACAGTTTGTTTACTTGAAAGATATTTTGCGTGGTTTGATAAAAGATATAAATTTTGGAAAGATAACCGTAGCTCTAGCATGTGCAGCATGTGCAGCACTGGTATTCCAGCATATGACCAGTTTCCCAGCACTTGTAACTATGATAATAGCAGTTGTTATTTTCTTTGGAATCTATGGGGGACTGCTTCTGCTCATGAGGGAGCCGCTGGCAATAGAAATATTAAATATGGGGTTGAATATCCTTCGAAGGAAAAAATAACAGGAGGTTCATGATTATGTACCAGACAGGAAAAAACAGCTGGTGGAAGCACTGGGATTTTATGCTGCTGGACTTATTGTGCTTTCAGATAGCCTATATTGTTGCTTTTATGCTGAGACATGGAATTATCCTGCCTTATAGATGGGAAGAATATCGGGACATGGGTGTCATGATTGTATTAGTAGAATTCTGTGTCGGTTTTTTCCTGGAAAATTATAGAGATGTTTTGAAAAGAGGCTATTTTGAAGAAGCTAAAAAAACAATGCTGCAAGTCACAGTTACAATAATTGTAGTATTTACCTGTCTTTTTTTTGCTAAGTCGTCAGAAATATTTTCTAGGGCAGTCTTTATCCAGACCTGGATACTTGCGGCTATTTTTACCTGGGGAGTAAGATGTCTGTGGAAATTACATATCCGAAAGAAAATGGTTGAAGGCATTGGTCTTCAAAAACTGGTTATTGTATCCACAGCTGAGAGAGCAGAAAAAATAATCAGCAAAATGGAAAAAAATGAATATAAAGATTATTCTGTGGCGGGTGTCATTTTACTGGAATCTTCTAACAGAAAAAATATTTCAGGAATTCCCGTAATTGCCTGTGAGGAAAATGCAGTGGAAGTCCTCCAAAAAGATGTGGTGGATCAGGTGTTTATCGATGGAGAAGAGAGAGACCCGCTGATCAGTCAGATACTTCATGCATGCGCAGAAATGGGAATTACGACACATTATAATCTGGGGATAGACTTCAGACCTTCAGGAAAAGCTATTGTAGAAAATTTTTCAGGCTATATTGTTATGACTTCCAGCATAAAATTTGCCGATACAAGACAATTATTTGTTAAAAGATTCATGGATATACTGGGAGGAATCGTAGGAATCCTATTAACAGGAGTACTGACTGTTATTTTTGGACCGATTATTTATATTCAAAGTCCTGGTCCTATTTTCTTTTCTCAGGAGCGAGTGGGAAAGAACGGCAGAACCTTCCGGATTTATAAATTCCGTTCTATGTATCCTGATGCAGAAGAACGAAAAAAAGAATTGATGAAAAAAAATAAGATGCAGGGATTCATGTTTAAGATGGACAATGATCCCAGAATCATTCCTATCGGAAGATTTATGAGAAAAACATCACTGGATGAGTTTCCTCAGTTTTTTAATATTTTAAAAGGAGATATGAGCCTTGTAGGAACCAGGCCGCCTACTTTGGATGAATATAAACAGTATGAGATACACCATAAGGTTCGTCTGGCTGCAAAACCAGGGCTTACTGGCTTGTGGCAAGTGAGCGGACGAAGCGATATTGTAGATTTTGAAGAAGTGGTGGCTTTGGACAAAAAATATATTGAAGAATGGAATATCGGGATGGATCTGAGAATACTGTGCCAGACCATTAAAGTGGTTATCACAGGAAAAGGTTCTGTATAATAACGGGAATGGAGAAAAAGATGAAGAAAAAAAGAAGTGTATTTATTATAGGCTCAAAAGGAATACCGGCTAAATATGGAGGCTTTGAGTCTTTCGTGGAAAATCTTACAAAATATAGAAAAGATGAGAATATCCAATATTTTGTTTCCTGTATTCCAACAAAGGAAGAATTTGAAAAAGGACCAAAAAAATATAAACATAACCAGGCCAACTGTTTTTATGTGACACCAAGAAATATTGGCCCGGCGAGAGCTGTTGTCCATGACCTGGAGGCACTCAGCTTTTGTATAAAATACATTCAAAAAAAGGGCATTGAACAGCCAATCGTATATATTCTGGCCTGCCGAATAGGACCATTTATCCATTATTATAAGAAAAAACTGGAAGCGCTTGGAGGAACTTTGTATGTGAATCCTGACGGACATGAATGGAAAAGGGCAAAATGGAGTCTTCCAGTGAGAAAATACTGGAAAATTTCAGAACGGTATATGGTAAAGCATGCGGACCTTCTTGTGTGTGACAGCAAGAATATTGAGAAGTACATCCAGCAGGACTATGCTAAATATTCTCCTAATACTACCTTTATCGCATATGGCTCAGAAACAAAAAAATCTATTTTGTCAGATACTGATGAGAAATGGCTTTCCTGGTGCCAAGGGAAGGGAGTTCGGCCAAAGGAGTACTACCTTGTAGTAGGCAGATTTGTTCCAGAAAATAATTATGAGACAATGGTAAAAGAATTTATGAAATCTGCTTCAAAAAAAGACTTTGTGATTATTACAGGTGTGGATAATAATAAGTTTTATGAGAATCTTATGCAGGAGACACAGTTTCAAAATGATAAACGGATCAAATTCGTGGGAACCGTTTATGACAGTGAACTCTTGAAAAAAATTCGTGAAAATGCCTATGGATATTTTCATGGACATGAAGTCGGGGGAACGAATCCCAGTCTGCTGGAGGCTCTGGGCAGTACGGATTTGAATCTGCTTCTGAATGTGGGATTTAACAGAGAAGTGGGAGAAGACGCAGCCCTTTATTGGGATAAAACTCCAGGCAGTCTTTCTGGATTGATAGATCAGGCAGATAAATTGGATAAATCAGAAATAGATGCACTGGGAGAAAAAGCGAAACGCCGTATTGAGCAGGAATACAGTTGGGATATTATTGTGGAAAAATATGAAAATATATTTAAGAGGCAGTGGGAAAATTGAAAGTTTTAGTTGTGCATAATCTCCATCGGAGCGGATCAGCCAGTGGCGATGACCAGGTTTTTAAAAATGAGACCAGATTACTGGAAGATAATGGTATATCTGTAGTAAGGTATACAGTTATAAACGATAAATTTGACCAGGCAGGGATTCTTGGAAAAATATCCATGACAGGCGGAATGCTGTGGTCTTTTAAAAACTATAAAAAAATAGCAGAGATTATAAAAAAAGAGAAGCCGGATATTATGCATGTCCATACTTTTTTTCCTCTGCTTTCTCCATCCATTCTTTATGCGGCTAAAAAGAATGGGGTTAAAGTCGTGGCAACGCTTCATGACACTAGATTCATATGCCCCTGCGCCACATCATTGCGCGACAATAAAATCTGTAATCTCTGCGGTGACGGAAAATATTTTCGCATGGCCCGGTATGGGTGTTTTAAAGGATCCAGGCTTATGTCAGTCATTGTAGCCTTTATTTTTAAGTATCACCGTTTCCGTCGCTCTTTTTATAAGAATATTGATAAATATATCTGTCTCAATGACCAGCAGATAAAGCTTTTGAAAAAGACTGGTTATTCTGAAGGAAAGATTGTAAAAAAGTATAATTTTGTGGCTGACGGGGCGGCTCAAAGCAGCCGTGATCTGAAGGAACATTCACTTCCTCCCAGATTTGCGGTCTTTTATGGGAGAATCGGCGAAGAAAAAGGTATCCGAGTTCTTCAGGAGGCTTGGGAAAATCTTCCAGACATTCCATTAGTTGTCATGGGAGGCGGACCCCTGGAAAAAGAATTCTCAGATTGGGCAAAAAATAGAAAAAATATTTATTATCTGGGCTATGTTCCCCATGAAAAATGTATGGCAATAGCCCAAAAAGCAGAGTTTGCTTTGATGCCTTCAATCTGGTATGAAGGCTGTTCTATGGTGGCTATTGAGACAGAAAGTCTGGGAATCCCTCTTATTGCTACAGATATTGGTTTTTTAAGAGAGGCAGTCAGGGAGGGATATAATGGACTTAAGTTTCCATTAGGAGATGCGGAGAAACTTCAGGAGGCAGCCAAAAAACTTTGGAAGAACCAGGACGCAGCGAGACTTATGGGAAAACATGCGAGAGAAGACTATGAAGAAAAATACAGATCGGAAGATAATCTAAGACAGCTTCTCGAAATATATCAGGAAGTCATAAATTGAGGTATTAACAAATGGAATTGATCAGTGTGATCGTCCCGGTGTTCAACGGGGCGCCTTACTTATCCAGGTGTATCGACAGCGTTTTGAAACAGACCTATGAAAATCTGCAGATACTGATTATAGACGATGGCTCGGAGGATGACTCTCTTAACATTGCCAGGGAGTATGAAAGAAAAGACAAAAGGATCCGGGTATTCCATCAGGCAAACCAGGGTGTATCTTCTGCTAGAAATAAGGGGATTCAAAATGCAGATGGAGATTATCTTATATTCATTGACGGAGATGACTATATTGCTGATAATATGATTGAGACATTATATTTGGATATAACGAAAACTCCGACAGCTCAGGTAGCAATCTGCAATTATGAGAGTGACAGGACCGACAGTAGTACGGATACAAACCGGACGGAAGTCTTGGATCAGGAAGAAGCTGCATCCAGATTGTTTTTCAGGAGTTCCTATCAGGGATTTCTGTGCAACAAAATGTTTAAGACGGAAATTATCAGGAAACATCATCTGAGTCTCAATCCTAAAATTACCATATGTGAAGATCTGCTCTTTTGCTTTCAATATTTTATGTATATAGAAAAGGCAGTATACAACAGTCAGGTACTGTATTTTTATACAGATACAGGTACAGGTGCCACCAGAACAGATCGATTTAATGCAAAAAGATATACAATGCTGGATTCCTTTAGCGAAATTGAAGAGTTCTGGGAAAAGCATCCAGTCTCTGAAAAAGTAAAGAGGCACGCTTATAACTACCTGGCGACTGTTTGTATGCTGCTTTTTAAAATGACAGTTAAATATTCTGAAGAGGCTGGGAAGGCACCTATGAAAAGAATTTTTCAATCATTGAAAAAAACCAGCTGGAAATATCTTTTTTCAGAATGGCAGCTAAAATTTAAAGTGGCTTATGTACCTTTAAAGATAATAAGTAGTTTCCGAAAGTGATCATGAAATATGAAAGAAAAAACATTAGTATTGATTCTGGACAGAAATGAGTACAGAGAAAAAGAAGATGAAATCAGGAGACAGCTTGGAGAGATTTATAGAAACATAGAATTTTTTTACACCACTTATGAAACCAAGCTGATCCGCCGTGTAAGGAAGTGGAAATTTGTTGGAAAGGCTCTGCAGCATATTTTATATTGGGGACTTTCCTATAAGTTTGCCAGGGAAATTTACAAAAGTGCAGCAAACAAAGATGTTTTGAGTATTAATCCTATTGTTGCTATCTTTCTGGGCATAAAGAATAAACAGAGAAAATTTGGCTTGACAATGTGTGGCTTTCTGTTTGAACCAAAGAACAATAAAATTTACTACAATTTAAGAAAAAAATTTACGCAGAAAGCTATGGAAGGCATGGACAGAATAGTTGTATACGGATCCAAAGAAGTGGAGTACTACAGCAGACTGTTTAATAGAAGCAGTAAGTTTGTCTTTGTACCTTTCGGAATGGATTACTTTGAAAATAAGGAATACAAAGGAAAGCTGCCAGAAAAGTATCTGTTTTCAGGAGGAGGGAGCAACAGGGATTACCATACACTCTTGGAAGCGTATAAGAGAATAGAAAGACAAAATAAGCAGCCTTTGTATATCGCAACAAATCCTTTATTAATCCCAGAGGGCACCCCAAAAGGTGTAACCGTATTATCTGATGTAGTTGTAGAAAATTTTGGCACAGTCCTTGGAAAAGCAGACTGCCTTATCCTTTCTCTTAAAGATACGATTTTATCTGCAGGGCACATGGTAATGCTTCAGGCTTTGGCACAAGATGTACCAGTGATCGTTAACCGGATACATGCAGTGGAAGACTATGTAACAGATAAAGAAGTGCTGTTTTTCAAAAGTGGGGATCCCGAAGACCTGGCAGAAAAAATAGAGCTGTTTTTGTCAAAACAATGGGTGCCGGAGAAGACCAGAGAACTATATGAGAAGGAATACACATTTTCAGCAATGCTGAAAAGAATCATCAGCCTTAAATAAAGAGGAAAATTTATGATAAAGCTATTGATATTGACAAGCTCCTTTGCTATGGGAGGAACAGAAGCTGCACTGAATTCTTTACTGAATAAGCTAGATAAAGAGAAGTATGAGGTTATAGTTCTTTCAATTACAGAGGAAGGACCTATGTTAGATGGCGTACCAGACTGGGTAACCCTTAGACAACTGAATTTTTCTGATCCTAAGTACAGGATTTTTGTCAGCGGGAGAAAAGAAAAGACAGATAATATGAAAGTCCTTTTGGCAAAAGTACAAAAAAAATTCTGGTATCAGATATATAAAGAAAGTGCGGAACATAATCTGTTTTACGAAAAGATAATGGAATTTACAGAGGAGGACCCTGAGGAATATGATTTAATGCTGGATTTTCATGGATACGGATATTTTCTTACAGCCTATGGAGCAAAAAAAGTGAGAGCTAAGAAAAAAGCTATGTGGATCCATGATGAAAATGTATGGTGGCTCTATAAAATAGCCAGCTTTCTGCCGGAATATGATCAGATTTTTTGTGTGTCAAAGGCTGTTCGGGACAGTTTCATTAACAAGTATCCACAATATCAGGCTAATACACAGGTGTTCTACAATTTAACTGATACAGAGCGCATCCAAAGGAAGGCAGAAGAACCTTTTCATGATGAAAGATATACCGGAGATCTGAAGCTCTTAACCATTGGAAGAATGGAGAATCAAAAAGGCTATGATATCGGACTGGCGGCAGCAGAAATCCTTAAAAAAAGAGGACTTAGGTTTCAATGGTTTTTTATGGGAGATGGAAATCTACGGGAATGGATACAGAAAGAAATCAGGGATAAAAACCTGGAAGACTGTGTCATATTACTGGGAAAATGTAAAAATCCATATCCTTATATAAGGAACTGTGACTACTATATCCAGCCATCCAGACATGAGGGATATGCTACTACGATCTTAGAGGCCAGAGTTTTGAAAAAGATCATAGTTGCTTCAGACATACCCAGCAATAGAGAACAGATCATAAGCGGCGTTAATGGATATCTGGAACAACTTGATGGACAGGCTTTTGCAGACAGAATCCAACGGCTTATCCAAGACCCTGAGGAAAACAAAAAGATAGTAGAGAATCTAGAGAATGAAAAAATAGATTTTACAGGGGAAATTGCTAAATTAGAAAATTTATTAGGGTAAGAAAATGAGAAAAATACTATTACACTTGGCTATTGGAGAGGATTATCATGCAGGCTCTAAGGCTATGAAAGACTGCGAAGAAATCCTCCAGAAAAAAGGATATCAGCTTCTGGACATAAGACATCGTGATGGAAAACAGGGAATTACGGGAAAAATAAAAAATGAAACTCAGTTTCTAAAATTCTTTTCTCTTAAGAAAGATGATATTTTCGTTATACAGCATCCACAGTATATTGGAAGCAGATACATGAAGTGGGTAGAGCTGGCAAAGAAAATAAAGAAATTCAAACTTATTTATATTATTCATGATCTGGAATCCCTTCGGAAAATGTTCCAGGACTGGGCGGAAATATTTGAAAAAATAGATGGCGGTATGATCAGGACTGCAGACAGTATGATCGTCCATAATCCCAAAATGATGGAATATCTGGCAGATGAGAGAGGGGTTTCTCCAGAAAAAATGGTTAATCTGGGCATCTTTGATTATTTGACCAAGGAGCCTTTACTTCCCTTAAGAGAAAATCAGACCGATGTTGTTGTGGCAGGAAATCTGAAGCCAGAAAAATCAGGTTATATTTATAATCTCATAAGAGAAAATCCACAATTAAAGATAAATCTTTATGGAGTGGGGTTTGTAAAGCCCGAAGGAAAGGCCTATGATACCTCTTATAAAGGAGCTTTTCCAGCAGATGTTCTTCCCGGAAAATTGGAAGGAAAATACGGACTTGTCTGGGATGGAGCAGATACAGAAAGCTGTACAGGGACAACAGGAGAATATTTAAAATATAACAATCCCCATAAGGTTTCATTGTATATTGCCTCTGGTCTTCCAGTTATTATTTGGCGCAAAGCAGCTCTTGCTGATTTTGTTATGGAGAATAAAATTGGAATTGCTGTGGACAGTTTACAGAATTTAAAAGATGTGCTAAGTAAAATAACGGAACAGGACTATGCTGTTATGAAAAAAAATGCAGAGGAAATGTCAGAGTTTGTGAGAAAGGGCGCTTATATGGCAGCAGCAATAGAAAAAGCGGAAGGAATCATAAGAAATCATTGATGAGGGGATGAATATGTTTGATATGATGAAAAGGAAGAACACAGAAGATATATTAGAAATATTGTATTTACTGGCATTTGCTGTCTATATAGGATTTTTTTTCCTGGGAACAACAATGTTTCAAATTGAGTGGCCGAATTTTTTCTATACGGACCTGAGAACTGTGATAGCAGCACTTATTCTGGTCAGGGCTGCATACAGCAAACAATATAAAATCTGGGAAGTTGCAGTAATCCTGGGACTTTATATTTTATTTTCAATGGCGTCTTCCAGAAATGGATATGAAGAATATATGTATCTTCTGATACTCATTATAGGGGCAAGAGGAATCTCTTTTAAAAAGCTGATAAAAGTTTATGCTGCTGTTACAGCAGTGCTGCTCATAATAACAATTGCGGCAGCATTATCAGGATATATTGAAAACCTGACTTATTATCAAGAAGGAAGAAGAACACGATATGCTTTTGGGATCAATTATCCTACAGATTTCTCAGCAATTCTTTTCTACCTGATCTTAGCTTGGTTCTATATCCGAGGGAAAAAATTGAAGTATATAGAGCTGGGGATTGCAGGTTTTCTGGGGATTTTTGTATATTGGTTCTGTGACGCAAGAATGAATACCATTTGTATTATAGGAGCAAGCTTGGTATTCGCCGTGCATAAATTTTTTTCAAAAAAGGCAGAAAAAAAACAGAAAGAATATAGGATATGCAAGCCGATCAGTATGCTGCTGATATTATCTGGGATTTTATGCAGTCTTGTAATGACTGGACTTACTATGCTGTATTCCCCTAATAATCCAATTATAGCTTTTATCGATAATGCACTTAGCAGCCGTCTCAGACTGGGTCACAAAGGCATTGATATCTATGGATTTACATTATGGGGACAGAACATTCCTATGATCGGGCTGGGAAGTACTACAAAAGACGTGGACTTTTATTTCTTCCTGGACAGTTCCTATATATATAATCTGCTGCAGTTTGGATTGCTGATAGCAGTTTTGCTGCTGGCTGCATGGACAATGATTTCAGGGAAAGCCTACATAAAGAAAGAATGGGAACTTTTGCTTATTCTGGCTATCATAGCTGTTCAATGTATGGTGGAACATCATATGGTAAGTGTAGCCTTTAACCCATTTTGGATGGCATTGTTAGGGGAATTATCAGTGGAAACT
>ERZ1090880.900-NODE-900-length-15369-cov-5.810696_pt1 | contig 15369 bp, 16 predicted proteins | sample MGYA00478471_ERZ1090880 | MGnify/ENA primary metagenome ERZ1090880 (study PRJEB33644, sample SAMEA5815734) | chicken gut metagenome | biome: Chicken; feature: Gastrointestinal Tract; material: Caecum | place: Ireland | collected 2019-01-01 | study: A study of the... | reverse complement strand
TAATGGAACGCTTAAAGAGTATCCATGTGCTGATGAAATAGCAGATCAGCAGCAAAACCAAAATGCCTATGGTGACGCCTATCCGCAACATTAAAGCGCCAAATCCGATATAGGCGGAAATCTCCGCCGATACAGTCTGGATAAAGTAAAGGATCACGATGGTGGAAACAAGGACCGCTGTCAGAACCGGGAGTCCGAACCATAGGCCTAATTGCTTTAGCACAAGTTTTTTGATCTGCTTTTCTTCCACACCAAGCTTTCTCAGTATAGAAAAACGGTATTGATATTTTCCAGCATCTAAAAGCTGCTGCAAAGATAATACGGTAAGACAAATGACCATCAGCACAACCGCAGCGTAAAGCATAGAGGTCTGGAGAACAAAGATACTCGCCTTTGTACTGTTGATCTGTAAAGTACGCAGACGTATACCATAGCTAACGCCGGTATCGCTAAGTTCCGGATATGTCTCTGAAAAAATCTCTTCTAATTTCAGGGCGTTTTCGTAAGAAATATTTTCAGAAGTGATCACATACCGGTTCCGCATGACCGGGAGCAGCTTTTCGCAGACTCTGTCCGGAAATATATAGAGTACATCTGTATAGGAATTGTAAAGGGTTTCTCCCATTGCTTCCTCATTATAAGACTGACTGGAAAGGGTCAGTTCTCCGGCGTCTGTGCTTATGCTGGTATGTTTTGCTAAAAAGCTATCCCGTTCTTTGTCAGAAGCGATGGTCTGCCATTGGGTGGTGAATTGATTTTCTGGCAAAGAAACCGGCTTGTATCCCAGCATCTCCCGGATCCTGTTGTAATCACTTAAGGAAATTGCCGCAACCGGGAAGTTATATTTTGTCCGATCATGAAAATCATCTCTCCTGGGGAGATAAAGACTGAAAGTGCAGTCGTAATCTGTTTTGATCCCATGTTCTTTAAGATAGTCCGTCACAATCTCATAATTATCATTGGGAAGATCCCTTTCTCTGTATACGTCATTGTATCTGGAAGAAATCTGTATATCATACATGGAACGTATATCCAGATAGCCTGAAGCCCATCCTGTTAAGATCGGGGCAGAGATAAAAAGAAAAATAGTAAGGACAAGGGTTATACAGATCAGGGTCATAGTTTTACTTGAAGTATTCAGTTTTGACAGGATCTGTCCGAAAAAGAACAGGTTTTCCCCATGATATCTGTGTTTCGGAGAGCTTTCCTTCCATGTCGCCAGAAAGCTGGCGGCAAGATAAATCAGGGAACAGATGAAGAAAACCAGGTGGATCAATACAAACAGCAGATACTGGTTAAAGATTCTACTATGAAGAGGAAGATAATACAGCTTTGATAAGGCTGGTACGCTGGCTGCTGCAAAGATATTCAGAACCGCACATATCAATAATCCTGAAAGTAACTGTTGAAAACCAGTCTTTTTCTTTCGGAAGATCCAGAATACAGTCCAGATCAGGGAAGCTGCCGGTAGAAGGATATTTCCCCAGAACATGATCTGAACAGGAAAGGCAAAACGTCTGTCATAATAGGAACAGGCTATGTTTATACCAGCAGTGATCATCCATAGAGAAAGCCCTTCATACAGGATCGCTACAATTTTAATCCATCGGCTCTTCGTAAGTTCCGGTTCGTTTTCCTGGTCTGCCCTAAGCATATCTACGATTTTGATGTTTCGGATGATATGAACATTGAACAGCCCCGTTACAAGAAAACATAAAACAAAAAAGCTGACTGTCAGCATTAGGGTATCCGGAAACAATGTCCATGTAAGCTTATAAGTTTTTCCATAGGACGTTACCAGCATTGCCGTTATAAACTGGGAGCAGAACATACCAAGAAAAATCCCGGCGGCGATGGAAATCAGTCCCATGACAAAGGTTTCTCCGAAGAAAAGCCGGCCAATGGTTTTTTGTTCCATTCCCATGACAGATTCCAAAGCAAACTCTTTCTGCCTGCGTCTCAGCATATAATTATTTACAAATCTTATGAGGAACAGGAGAATAAGGGTAATGGCGCAGATCGCCATTTTCATAGCGTCACTTAACATGGTGAAATTGTACTCACTGCCAATATCCGGATGATAGTAACTGCTGGAAATAGACAGGAAGGAATAAAAGAGGGTAACGCAGATGGTCATGGTCACGATATAAACCAGATAGTCTTTCACAGACCGTTTTGCATTTCTGAAAACAAGTTTAACATACATGGCTTTCTCCCCCTCCGATCATAGTAAGAACATGGAGAATTTTATCAAAAAAAGCGCCCCGGCTGTCGCTGCCTTTGCGCAGCTCTGTTAAGATCACTCCGTCCTGTAAAAAGAGAATCCGGTTCCCATAGCTGGCTGTAAAGGGGTCATGGGTGACCATAAGGATGGTCGCTCCCAGCTGGTCATGGATACTCTGGATAGTAGACAAAAGCATTTGAGAAGAATGACTGTCCAGTGCCCCGGTAGGCTCGTCGGCCAGCAGGAGCCTGGGGTTATTGACCATAGCTCTGGCACAGGCACAGCGCTGTTTTTCACCTCCGGATACCTGATAGGGATATTTGTCTAAAATATCACGGATATTCAATTTCTTGGCAATATCTAAAATACAAGGTTCCACATCTTTGGCCGGAGTCTTGCTGATGGACAATGCCAATGCGATGTTTTCTGAGATCGTCAGGGTATCCAGTAAATTAAAATCCTGAAACACAAAGCCCAAATTCTCCCGGCGGAACCGGGCAAGAGACTTGGGCTTTATCTCTGTAATATCCCTTCCCTCCAGATAAATATGGCCTGCGCTTACTGTATCAATGGTGGAAATACAGTTAAGCAGAGTGGTCTTTCCGGAGCCGGAGGCTCCCATGATCCCTAAAAATTCTCCCGGCTCTACAGAAAAGCTGATATCCCGGATAGCTTTTGTAATGTTTCCCCCGTTGCCGTAATATTTCTGGATATGTTCCAATTTTAAAATAGGTTTCATAGGTTCTTTTTCCTTCCGAAATAATTTTATGCCTTTATTGTAATCTCTGTTTATGCCTTTTTGTATCATATTTTCTTACACGGTTCTTACAGAAATGTAAGAAGTGCAGAGCCAGTCAGCTCTGCACCCCGGTGACAAAATCGTTGATAGGAAAGGAGAGAGAAATTGTGGTTCCTTGGCCCCCGGAACTGGCGGAGATTCCGATCCCCAGCTTATCACAAAGGCGCCTGCAAAGGTACAGGCCGATCCCTGTAGAACTGTGGATCCTTCGTCCATTTTCTCCGGTAAACCCCTTTTCAAAAATCCGGGGCAGATCTCCTGCCGGTATGCCTATGCCGTTATCCTCCACAGACAATAGAACCCGGTCATTCTCTTTCCAGGTGAAAAAGTGTAAAGCCGGATGGTCTGTACGATATTTTACAGCATTGCTGATAATCTGGTCCAGGATAAAACGTATCCACTTATCATCTGTATACACCACATCATCCATGGCCTCTACGGTAATCGTCACATGGTTTTGCCGCAGCAGGTACTTGTTGTCTGCGATGGCTTCATGTACCACATCGCTTAGATAGATTTCACGGACAGAATAATCTTTTTCTGTATGTTCGCTGCGGGCAAAGTACAGAGCCTGTTCCGTGAAGCGGTTGACATTTTCCAGTTCGGCCATCAGATCTCTGGTAAAGGAACAATGGTTATTCTTGCAGATCAGTTTCATGGCTGTGATCGGTGTTTTCACTTCGTGTATCCATTGCTCTATATATTCTTTATATTCTTTCCGTTCCCGCTGTATCACGCCGATCCTCTCCAGCATAGACTTTTCCGCCATTTTCATAAGCTGATAAAATACCTGATCATCGGCTCTTTCCGGGATTCCCATGGCTTCCGGCAGCAAATACCGTTCTTCTAACTGCTCCGCCATATCCAGCAATCTATTCAAATATTTTTTTCGTGAAAAGTAGAAAAAAAGCAGACATAGAACCAGGATCAGGAGCCAGAGGGTAAGAATAAACAAAACAATCTGCAGATCATTCCCGTTTGCCATCAAAAACAAGGACAGGGCCAGCATACCCAGCAGATGGATCATAAGGACAGGCAGTTGATCTTTCAGATATTGTCCACCCCTCATAATGTGTACCCCTGTCTGTGTTTTGTTTTGATAAAGCCCTCCAGGCCGATAGAGGACAGCTTTTCACGGATACGGGTTATATTCACGCTAAGAGCGTTATCATCCACATAAAGTTGGTTGTCCCAGAGAAAATCCACAATGTCACTGCGGGGACATATTTTTCCTGCATTCTTGAAAAGATAATAGAGTATTTTTAACTCATTTTTAGTCAAGTCTGCCTTTTGCCCTTTGTATTCTATGAAACCGCCTTCTAAATGTAAATCTGCGCCATTCCAGGTCAGCACTTCAGTCTGTCCGGAACCATAGGCCCGCCGCAGTAGAGAAGCAATTTTGGCAAGTAAGATCGCCGTATTATAAGGCTTTGTGATAAAGGCGTCCCCGCCCAGCAGGATACTGTTTAATTCGTCCATATCTGTGCTGCTGCTTGTCACGAATATAATGGGTATCTGGGAAAAGGTACGGATCTGGGAACAGATTTCAAAACCGCTGGTCTCCGGCAGTTTTATGTCCAACAGGATCAGATGAGGGGCAAAAGCCTTTAACAGTTCCATCACCTTTGAAAAATCGGTAACTGCCTCAACTTCGTAGCCATTATAGGACAAGAGGTTTTTTAATTGTGTCTGTATTGTTGGCTCATCTTCAATGACCAGTATTTTTTGCTTCATTTTCTTACTCCAATTCCATGATAAATATCATAATTCAGGATTTGATGTTCCCATTATATCAAAATCCTTATTGTCTCACAAATGACTTTTTTTGAAGTTTGTGATATGATCTATGGAAAAAGACAGAAAGAGGAGACAGAGATGGAAATACGAGATATGGAAAGCAAAGATTACCCGGAAATTGACAGGCTTATGAAGGAACTACGACCAAAGAAGCAGGACAGCGTCGGAAATCAGTTTTTAAAAAATCCTCTTGACATGGAGTAGACTTTAAGTTCTATGATATGAATAAAGAATGATCCAGAACACAAGGCCCGGTATTAGGGCAGTATGTTCTGAACAATCAAATACAGGAAAGAGAGGAATGGAATATGAAGGCAAAAGTTTACTTTACATAGGAAACTTCTGGAAGAACACGGGTGGACAAAATATTTTGACGTAGATCTAATGGACGCAGAAGGACCGGATGTGATCTGGCCAATTCCCAACGGAAAGATCCTTAAGGAAAATCATCTGGGAAAAGATATTATGAATTATGATTCTATGCTGGTCCTGGCCCATTTCAAAGGACATCCCATGGGCGGATACGGCGGAGCTTTAAAGCAGCTTGCCATCGGCTGTGCCTCCAGAGCTGGCAAGGCTCTGATCCATTCCGGAGGAAAAACCGATGACCGTTACGAGACCTGGAATCAGCACGCCAGCAAAACGGCATTTCCGGAAGCCATGGCTGATGCGGCTTCCAGTGTTGTAGAGCATTTTAAAGGAAAGATCGCTTTTATCAATGTTATGAAAAACCTTTCCGTAGACTGCGACTGCTGTGCTGTGGCAGAAGACCCATGTATGAAAGATATCGGTATCCTGGCTTCCACAGACCCTGTAGCCATCGACCAGGCCTGCATGGATCTGGTGCTCCAGTCTGATGATCCGGGAAAAGAACATTTTATGGAAAGAGTAAACAGCCGCAACGGAATCCATACCATTGAGGCTGCTGAAGAGCTGGGGATCGGTACAAGAGAATATGAACTGATCCAGCTGTAAAAAAGACAGGGAAAAAATGGGGATGTCGTATTAATCAAAATCGACATCTCCATTTTATAAATATTCAAAAATGTCCGATACGGCAAATCGGTTTTGCCAGAACTCAGATAACCAGTAAACCGATCTGATATACTATGAAAGTAACTACCCAGGCTACTGCCAGCTGGAAAACGGCTGTGAAGCCCATCCAGGCCCAACTGTTGGATTCTTTTCGGATAGTAGCCAGGGAAGCGGCGCAAGGTATGTAAAGCAGACAAAATACCATCAGGCAGAAAGCGTTGAGGGGACCAAAACCAATTCCCTCTAAAGCTGCTGCAAATGATGTCATGCCTTCCGGCGAGCTGGCGTTGCCGATACCGAATAATACCGCACAGCTGGATACCACCACTTCTTTGGCAGAGATACCGGCGATCAGCGCCACAGCGATCTGCCAGAATCCCAGGCCGATGGGTACGAAGAAAGGTGTAAGCCATTTTCCTATCACAGCGCCGAAGCTTTCTATCATATCTGAACTATATCCTTGCGGACCGAAATTCAGCAGGATCCAGATTACCAGGGTTGCCAGGAAAATTGTGGTACCCGCTTTTCCAAGATAATCTTTCACCTTTTCCCACACATAGATCCCCACTGTCCGGGAATCCGGCAGCTTATACTCCGGCAGTTCGATCAGCAGATAGTTGACACTTTTCTTTCGGTCAAAAAGATGCATAACAGCTGTGACAGCGATAGCTACTACAATACCGATCAGGTACATAGAATAAGCAACTACCATAGCGTTTTTTGGGAAAAACATTTCTGAAAACAGTATGTAAATAGTCAGTCTGGCATTACAGCTCATAAAAGGTGTGACCAGCATAACCTTAAATCGATCCCGTTTATTTTCCAGGGCCCGTGAGGCCATGATAGCAGGAACTGTACAGCCAAATCCCAGCAGCATGGGAATGAATGCTTTACCGGAAAGTCCTAATTTGCTCATGATGCCTTCCATTACATAGGCGACACGAGCCATGTATCCGCTGTCTTCAAGGAGTGCAAGACAAAGAAACAAAATCAGGATATTTGGCAGGAATGTAACGATTGTACCAACGCCTCCGATGATACCGTTTACAACAAGGGAGGTTATCACATCGCTGACCTGAGCCGCCGCCAGGCAGGAGGTGATAATATTGGAAATCCAGCCAATGGCTTGTTCAAGATACCCCTTAAGCCAGTCCCCGACAGTAAAAGTAAGGAAAAAAGTGACCGCCATGATCACTAGAAAAACAGGAATCCCCCAGACTTTGCTTGTCAGGATCTTGTCTGCTTTTTCTGTGAGAACATCCTGCCGCTCTTTGTGGACAAGAACTTCACTGATGACTTCACCGATAAAGTTATATTTCTGATTAATGATATCAGACTCATAGCTTCGGTCCAATACCTGGAGAAGATCTACCTGGTACTTTTCTGTGATTTCCTTATCTGCTTCCAGCAGTTTCAGAGCATACCAGCGATAATTTTTCAGATCCGGATACCGCTTCTTCAGTGCAGGGATAATCTGGTCAATCTTATCCTCGATAGCATCTGAGTAGACCATGGCATACTCTGCATGGTGGTTGTGAGGATGTCTGGTAGAGGATTTGTGTTCATGTATCAGTCGGTCAGGACCGGTGCTGTCTTTATGATGGGCTGCCGCATGGAGTAAAACATCCAGCCCCCGCCGCTGCCGGGCCGAAACAGGGATAACCGGGATACCCAGCATTTCCGGAAGACGATGCAGATCGATCTCCATGCCCCGTTTTTCTACAATATCCATCATGTTCAAAGCCATTACTACCGGCTTTCCTAATTCCAAGAGCTGAAGAGTTAAATAGAGACCACGCTCTAAAGCAGAAGCATCTACGACATTGATGATCACATCTACTTCATCACTTAAAATGAATTGCCGGGAAACGATTTCCTCCATGGTATATGAAGTCAGACTGTATGTGCCCGGCAGGTCTACCAGGTGGATATTGAGATCGTGGTCTTTAACAGCGCCTTCCACCTTTTCTACCGTAACGCCGGGCCAGTTGGCTACCTTTAGATTGGCGCCGGTATATGCATTAAATAATGTTGTCTTGCCACAGTTAGGATTACCGATAAAACCTATGGTCATATCATGTTCACTCATTTAAGTCACCTGCTTTCACTTCAATATTTTTTGTAATATTGTAGCCCAGAGCAAAACGGGTACCCCGGAGTTTGATGATCAGGATTCCCTTCCCTTTACGATTTAATACAGAAACCGGGGTTTCTTTTGTCATCCCCAGTGATTCAAGCCGGCGCTCCAGCTGAAAGGGAAGATGGATGCTTTTTACTATATAGGTTTCTCCTATTTGAGCGTCTTTTAATAGCATGATTTTCACCTCCAAAATCTGTAAGAAAGCCATACCCTTATGAACGGCGCAGCGTCCGGTACAGTTAACCGGCTTATCATGTAATATATAGATTTACATCTAACGCTCATTATAATCTGCCACCGGTGTAATGTCAAGATTTACAGGCAGATCCTGCTGGTATAGAGCTGATGAAAGTGAAGTTCCGGATAGCAGCAAACACTTGCTATATACGGAGAAAGTATGATTTTATCATACATAACAGGAATAATTCATGATAAAAGACAGGTATTAGACAGGATGGGGGAATCAGAGGATAATGAATGAAAAGATAATTCAGACATTCGGTGACTGAAAAATAAGCAGTAAAGGATGAATGGTCGTATGGAAAGAAATATTTTAATTATCTACTATTCCTATTCCGGAAAAACTCGAAGGATTGCAGAAATGATTCATAGACAGATCGGTGGAAGACTCAGCCAGATATATCCAAGGCAGCCTTATCCGGCGGATTTTGAGCGGCTTCTGAGTCAGGTGAGGGAGGAAAACAGTACAGGGAAATTACCCTCCCTGCTTCCAGTTACCGAAAGCGCTGATCAATATGATGTTGTCTTTGCAGGCTCGCCCAACTGGTGCGGGACCATCGCTCCACCTCTGGCGGCATGGCTGAAGAGAAATGACCTGGATGGAAAAATCCTTATTCCGTTTTTCAGCCATTGTGGCGGAGAAGATAAAGGCATGGTACAAGCAGTCAGGAATCTCTGCCCGACAGCAGAAATCAGGAGTAGTCTATATGTGCTGGAAAATGGAAGTGGAAATCAGCAGGATATGATACGGGCATGGCTGGAACAGATTTTTTCGGAAGAGTGAAAGGAATGTTTATAACTATGAGCGAGAGGAGGAAAAAAATGAAATTAAAATCAAAAATCAAACTGGCAGTTGATCTTCTGATGACGCTGACGCTTTTGTTCCTGATGGGATATCAGCTTTGGGGAGAAACAGCTCATGAATGGGCAGGTACAGGGATGTTCCTGCTTTTCCTTGCCCATCACCTGCTGAACTTTGGCTGGTACAGAAATCTGTTCCGTGGAAAATATACGGTAATAAGAGTACTGATCAGTGCAGTGGATCTGGCGCTTCTTGCAGTTATGATCTGCCTGATGGCAAGCGGGATCACAATGTCCCGCCACGTGTTCGCATTTCTTCCGATCACCGGAGGGATGGGAACGGCAAGGCTGGTGCATATGGCAGCCTGCTACTGGGGGTTTGTGCTGATGGCACTGCACCTGGGACTCCACTGGGGAATGATGATGGCAAGACTGAGAAAGCTTTCAGGAATGACAAAATCATCCAGGATCCGCTGTGTGCTCTTTCGGATCTTAGGTATCGTGATCGCGGGATACGGTCTCTATGTATTTGTGACAAGAGATCTGGCGGCTTATATGTTTTTGAGGACACAGTTTGTTTTTCTGGATTACAGTGAGTCCCCCCTCTCTTTTTATATAGATTATCTGGCCATGATGGGACTGTTTATCTGGATTGCTCATTATCTCTCCGCGATCCTGCAGAAATCCGGAAAGAAAAAGAGACTTCCTCAGACGAACGGAAAAACAGCTTCTGATAAGGCCGAAAACAAAAAATGAGAAACATGGAAAATTGACATTTTATAAGGAGGATTTATGAGAAAAAAAGTTGTAAGTACACTGGTCGCAGCTATCACCATTATGAGCATGTTTGCAGGATGCAGCGGGAGAACAGAGGAACCGGCGGAAAATCCATCAGGTGAGATTTCCTCACAGGCAGAAGAGGATACACAGGAGAATATCCGGGAAGAAGCAGGCGGTTCATCTGCTGATATTTCAGGGACAGAGAACACATCGGCAGCTCCGGCCGTTTATATGACTACAGACATCAGTTCCCAGGGACTGATCGCGGTCTATGAGGCCCTTCAGGCTTCACCGGAAGGAAACATCGCAGTGAAGCTCTCTACCGGAGAGCCGGGAAGCAATTATCTTCGGACAGACCTGATCGGAGATCTGGTACAGTCATTTGAGGACCCCACGATCGTAGAATGTAATACAGCATACGGCGGTTCCCGTGCCAATACAGCCATGCATTATCAGGTAGCGGAAGACCATGGATATACGGAAATTGCAGATGTGGACATCATGGACGAGGACGGTTCCATGACTCTGCCGGTTATCGGTGGCACCAACCTGGAAGAAAATTATGTAGGAAGTCATTTTGAAAACTATGATTATTTTGTGGTGCTTTCCCATTTCAAAGGGCATTCCATGGCGGGATACGGCGGCGCTATCAAGAATATCTCTATCGGTATCGCCTCTGCGGAAGGCAAGTCCCATATCCACAGCGGCGGCACCGGAGGAAGTATGTGGAGCGGGGAGCAGGATGCCTTCCTGGAGTCCATGGCGGAGGCAGGAAAGTCTGTGGTGGATTATCTGGAGGGAAATATCCTGTATATCAATGTGATGAACCGTCTTTCCGTGGACTGTGATTGTGACACTAATCCTGCGGAACCGGATATGCACGACATCGGGATCCTTGCGTCCTACGATCCGGTAGCTCTGGACCAGGCATGTATTGACCTGGTATACAGCGCGGATGACGGAGATGCCCTGGTGGAGCGGATCGAATCCAGAAACGGTCTGCACACATTGGAGCATGCAGAGGATATCGGCCTTGGAAGCAGGACTTATGAACTGGTAAATATTGACGGCTAGGAAGACAAAGTACATGGATATTTTGAGAAGAGAAATTATTTACATATGGTATTATTTCAGCATCCAGCTGGAGCAGGTGTTTTTCTACTGGGTAATGGGAATGGTGATCGGCTCCGCTATTTCTGTGTTTGGCAAGGGAAAGATCCATGCTGCTTTTCAGGCGCTGGGAAAGAAAAAATCAGGGGTCCTGGGGCTTATACCTGCCAGTCTGCTGGGGATCGCTTCCCCGCTGTGTATGTACGGTACGATCCCTATCGCGGTGTCTTTCTCACAGAAAGGAATGCGAGATGATATGCTGGCAGCCTTTATGATGAGTTCTATCCTGCTCAATCCCCAGCTGCTGATCACAAGCGGTATCCTTGGACCGGAGGCAGTGGCAGTGAGATTTCTGTCCTGTTTTCTGGGAGGCCTGGGAGCGGGATTATGTGTACGCGTTTTTTACAAAGACAAAAGTTACTTTAATTTCAGCGGCTTTTCTGAATCGTCGGGCAGGGATACGGATCCCAATCCTGTCATGCGTTTTCTGAAGAATCTGGGCAGGAATGTCCGGGCAACCGCTCCATGGTTCCTTATCGGTGTGCTGCTCTCCGCCCTGTTTCAGAGATACGTACCTGCAGATGCTTTTGCTGAACTTTTCGGGAAGCAGGAGGGCTTCGGTGTTTTGCTGGCCGCTACTATCGGAGTGCCTCTCTACGCCTGCGGCGGAGGCACGGTTCCCTTATTACAGCAATGGCTTGCCTCCGGAATGAGCATGGGCTCTGCGGCGGCATTTATGATCACCGGTCCGGCGACCAAGATCACCAACCTGGGAGCGCTGAAGATCGTGCTGGGGGCGAAAAGATTCGTTCTTTATCTGGCTTATGTGATCCTGATCTCTCTGGTGATCGGACTTGCCGTGGACAGAATTCTATAAAAAGGAGAAAAATCCAGTTCAATTATCTGGACCAGGAATAGAGCTTGGACTTCTATTACAACAGTATACATACAGTAGATCACGGAAAGGCCTCTGCTTGTATCAAATGCGGAAAATGTGAGAAGATCTGTCCTCAGCATCTGCCGATCCGAAATCTGCTGGAGGATGTGGCAGCGGAGTTTGAAAAGTAGAAGAATCATTCATAAAACGTATGAATAATAATAATGGACAGGTATTAGACTTGAGAAGAAAGGCTTTTTATAATAGATACAGAAACAAAGGAATGGAGGAAAAAACAAAATGGCAGAAATAAAAGAAATGCCTAAGATCGCTCTTGGAGCATGGGCATGGGGAAATGACGGTACATTTGGAGGAAATCTTACGCCGGAAACTCTCAGACCGGTATTTGATGCGGCAATGAAAGCAGGGCTGAATCTCTGGGATACTGCGTATGCATATGGTATGGGTACTTCTGAAAAGGTTCTGGGAGACTTCCTTGCAACAGTTCCGAGAGACAGTTACCTGATTTCTGATAAATTTACCCCGCAGTGTGCGGATCCAACGGCAGGGAATGCTGTGACTGCATTGTATGAGAAAAGCGCAGAACTGCTGGGAACAGATTACATGGACTTTTACTGGATCCATAATCCTATGGATGCGCCAAAATGGGTGAAGGAACTGATCCCTCTTGCGAAGAGCGGGAAGATTGGCAAGATCGGCCTTTCAAACCATAGTCTTGCAGAGATAAAAGAGGCGGCTGATATCCTTGCAAAAGAAGGACTTAAGATTTCTGCGATCCAGAACCACTACAGCCTTCTGAACCGGTCTTCGGAAACATCCGGGATCCTGGATTACTGCAAAGAGAATAATATCATCTTTTTCTCTTATATGGTGCTGGAGCAGGGAGCCTTGACCGGTAAGTACGATACGAACCATCCGTTCCCGGCGGACTCTGACAGGGGAAGAACCTACAATCCGATGCTTCCTCAGCTGGAGAAACTTAATGCAGGACTGGAGAAAATCGCAGACCGTCACCATGTGGCAACTGCTCAGATCCCGGTGGCATGGGCTATCGCAAAGGGAACTCTTCCCATCATCGGAGTGACGAAAGTTTACCAGGTAGAGGATGCTGTTAAAGCTGCTGCAGTTGAACTGTCAGAAGAAGAGATAGAGACAATGGAGAAACTGGGGGACGAGGCACAGCTGAATGTGATCCGTTACTGGGAAAAAGAAATGAAATAGGCAGAGTAAGAGAAAAAGCAGGCAGTTTTGTTTAAGCGACAAAGCTGCCTGCTTTTTTCTGTTCTGCCATAAAAGGTTTTAAGATCAGTCATACTCGATGGAAAATTTTTTCAAAAATCCCCAGGAGTTAAATAAAAGCTATTCAGATAAGTTTTACTTATGAAATTCATTTAAAATCCGAATTGCTATTGCTGAAAAAAGTTCTAAAATTATAAGTAAACAAGAACTTATAAATCATGGAGAGTGGTAGAAATGAGCATAACAGAAGCAGCAAAAAAATATCATGAGAAGATGTTCCCGGGCTACAAGTCAAAATTTCTGGAGACAGACCCGGAGTTCATCGAGCGGTTTGACAATTTTGCATTTGATGAGGTGGTAAACAGTGACGATCTGGAAGACCGGACCAGAATGATGGCAATCCTTGCCACTCTTATCGGAAGTCAGAGTGTGGACGAGTTCAAAGCGATGGTGCCGGCTGCACTCAACTTTGGCGTGACGCCTGTAGAGTTAAAGGAGATTGTCTATCAGGCAGTCGCATATCTGGGGATCGGAAGAGTATTCCCCTGTCTGCATATCGTGAATGATATTCTGACAGAACGAGGCATCAAACTGCCATTGGAGCCTCAGGCAGCGACGACCACAGAGAACAGGCTGGAAGCCGGAGAGAAAGCGATGATCGATATTATGGGAGAGTCCATGAATGGTAAAATAAACAGAAAACAGCAGAAAGGATGAGAAAAATGGAAAAATATCAGTTTGGTTATGGATGTATGCGTCTTCCCGTTATAAATGCGGATGATCCGGCGTCTTTCGACTACCCGTTGATCGAGAAACTTTTCGACACATACATGGATCAGGGATTTACTTATTTTGACGCGGCATATACATATCATGGATATCACTGTGAGGAATCAGTGAAAAAAGCTCTTGTGGAGCGTCATCCCAGAGACAGCTTTGAACTGGCAACAAAGCTTCCGCTGCGTGATTTTAAAGACGCAGAAGATATGGAGCGCATCTTCAATGAACAGCTGGAGCACTGTGGGGTGGACTATTTTGACTATTATCTGCTTCACAACATGGGCACCAATGTCTATGATAAATGTCAGAAATATGATGCCTTTGGCTTTGCCGCTAAGAAGAAAGCGGAAGGGAAAATAAAATATCTGGGTATGTCTTTCCACGATATGCCGGAGCTTTTGAATGAGATCCTTGGAAAATACGGGGATGAGTTTGACTTTATTCAGCTCCAGATCAACTATGTGGACTGGGAACAGCCAAATGTCCAGTCCCGCCGCTGTCTCGAGGTAGCGAATAAATATAAAAAGCCGGTCTTTGTCATGGAACCGTGCAAGGGCGGTACGCTGGTAAATCTTCCGGATGAGGCGCTGAAACTGATGAAGGACTACGATCCTGACGCTTCTGCAGCATCCTGGGCATTCCGGTTTGCGGCGAGCCAGGAAGGCGTCGTGCGCGTCTTGTCCGGCATGAATTCCATGGAACAGGTGATGGACAACACGGCTACATTTAGAGATTTTAAACCGATCACAGAGGAAGAACTGGCGATCATCGATCAGGTTCGTGAGATTATTGAGAAAAATACTCCGATTCCATGTACCGCATGTTCCTACTTTACACACGGATGTCCGAAACAGATCGCAATCCCCCAGTATTTCGCTCTATACAACAGCATTTCGAGGACCACAGGCAGTTTCTCCAGCCAGGCTGTCTACTATAACAATATCAGTCTGAAACATGGAAAAGCCAGCGACTGTATCGGCTGCGGACAGTGCGAGAAAGCCTGTCCCCAGCATCTTCCGATTACGGATTATCTGAAAGATGTGGCGGCGAAATTCGAGGCCGGCAGCAATTTTCCGACGAAGAAATAATCCGGAGACGCTCGCAGGCCTAAATATGTAATTAAGGAAGGTGGATATAAGCGATGGAGATTGTGACTCCCATCCGGCAGAACCGGAGATGGAAGATCTTGGAAGCTTTGCATCTGTTGATCCTGTTGCAGTGGACCAGGCATGCTATGACGCAGTAGTGAATTCTCTTGATCCGGGGAAGAAAGCGCTGATCGAGCGTATGGATTCCCGACACGGTATCCATACAGTAGAAGCAGCGGCACAGCACGGGCTGGGAAACCGGGAGTATGAGATGATCTCTCTGGATGAATAAGAATGACACATTCAAACGGTAATTTGAAGGGTGGGTCTTTACGGCCTGCCCTTTTGTTGTCTATGACAATAGATAATCAACAAAATAGGTGTCTGTTTTTCAGATAAGTTTTACTTATAAACTTGATAGGAAAACAGAATTGCTGA
>ERZ1090880.899-NODE-899-length-15389-cov-16.968045_pt1 | contig 15389 bp, 14 predicted proteins | sample MGYA00478471_ERZ1090880 | MGnify/ENA primary metagenome ERZ1090880 (study PRJEB33644, sample SAMEA5815734) | chicken gut metagenome | biome: Chicken; feature: Gastrointestinal Tract; material: Caecum | place: Ireland | collected 2019-01-01 | study: A study of the... | reverse complement strand
ATGCCGATGATCATCTATACCTTCCTGGATGAGTATGATCTTTCAGGAAAGACAGTGGCTCCCTTTAATACCAGCGGAGGCAGCGGATTTTCCAACTCCCTGGAGACTATCGCAGAGATGGAGCCGGATGCCCAGATCACAGAAGGCCTTTCTCTGGGGAGCAGCGAGGCCGGCGATTGTGCCGATACAGTGTCCACATGGCTTGACAGTATCGGTTTAGCAGAATAAACGTATAAAGGTTTTTTTAACATATATTATCAACCATGGGACTCTTTCGAGTCTCATGGTTTTGGCTTTTGGGAGGCAGAGCTATGATAGGTAAAGTAAAATTAAATAACGGAATTGAAATGCCCATGGAAGGTTTCGGGGTTTTTCAGATACCGGAAGAAGACTGTGAACAGGTGGTCAGGAATGCCATTGCAGAAGGATACCGATTGATCGATACAGCAAGTTCGTATCAGAATGAAGAAGCAGTCGGAAGAGCAATCCGAAGCTGCGGCGTTCCAAGGGAAGAACTGTTTATCACTACAAAAGCATATATCCAGCAGATGGGATATGACAATACAAAGGCGGCTTTTGAAGAATCGCTGAAAAAACTGGGACTTGAATATCTGGATCTTTATCTTGTACATATGCCTTTTGGAGACTATTACGGCTCCTGGCGGGCTATGGAAGAGCTGTATAGAGAAGGAAAAATCCATGCCATTGGCGTATGTAACTTCTATCCAGACCGCCTGCTGGATCTGTATTATAATGCAGAAATCAAGCCCCAGATCAATCAGATTGAGCGGCATCCTCACTATCAGAGAAAAGAAGACCTTGCGCTTATGAATGAATTGGGGATACAGGCCCAGGCATGGGCACCTTTTGCAGAAGGCTTGAAGGGGATGTTTGATGAACCCATACTGAAAGAAATCGCAGGAAAATATAGAAAAACTCCAGCCCAGATCATCCTGCGGTGGAATGTACAGCAGGGAGTTATCGTTATCCCTAAATCCGTTCACAGAGATCGTATGAGAGAAAATCTGAACATCTGGGATTTTGAACTGGAGGAAGAGGATATGATGGGGATTGCCCAGTTGGACAAAGACTGTCCGTCCATGCTGGATACTCGGAAAATAAGCGAAGTCAAACGAGTTTACGATTATTTAAACAATCCTGTTCTGACAAGTTTATAAGTTGGATTTATTGATTATAGATGATAGACAGAGAAAAGGAGGAAGCAGCAGATGAAGATTGTCATTTTACAGGGAAGTCCGAATAAAAAGGGCTCCACAAATATTTTAGTGGAGAATTTCAGTCAGGGGGCTAAAGCAGCAGGCCATAGTGTCAGAAGATTCGATCTTGCGGATATGGACATCCGTCCATGTACCGGATGCGTGACATGTGGATATGAAGGTCCCTGTATCCTCCATGATGATAATCAGAAAATAAGGAAGGCTGTCCTGGACGCTGATATGATTGTCTTTGCCACGCCGCTTTATTACTACGGAATGTCGGCACAGCTTAAAATTGTGGTGGACCGGTTCTGTGCATATAACAGCAGCATTACCAGAAAGCATATGAAGTCGGCTCTTCTTACAGTGGCATGGAACAGCGACAACTGGACATTTGATGCGCTGGAGAGCCATTATCGCACACTGGTCAGATACCTGGATCTGCAGGATCAGGGCATGGTGCTGGGAAGAGGCTGCGGAACACCGTCCATGACAAAACACAGTCAGTATCCGGAAATGGCATATAAACTGGGAAACCGGCTGTAGTTATTGCCTGGCGCTCGCAGTAAGCAATTAAAGAAACACTGTAATTGGCTGGGAAAAGATTGAAAAAATTAAAATGAGATGCTATCCTCAATTAAGAGGTGTGTTTATGGAACTGAGAGTATTAAGATATTTCCTGATGGTGGCAAGGGAAGAAAATATTACAAGAGCAGCGGAGCTTTTGCATATTACGCAGCCCACCCTTTCCCGGCAGTTGATGATGTTGGAGGAAGAATTAGGGGCAAAGCTGTTTAAACGAAGCAATCACAGTATTCGACTTACAGAGGACGGGATGCTCTTAAAACGCAGAGCGCAGGAATTGGTCCAGCTTGCAGATAAGACAAAGAATGAATTTGGACAAAACAGGGAAGAAATATCAGGGAATATTTCAATCGGAAGCGGTGAGACAAATAGTGTCCGGGAACTGGCTGAGATCATTCATGCATTCCAGGAGAAATATCCTACAGTACAATATGATCTGTATACGGCCAATGCAGATGACATTAAGGAGAGGCTGGACAAGGGACTGCTGGATATCGGACTTCTGACAGAACCGGTGGATGTCTCAAGATATAATTTTATTCGTCTGAAACGGAAAGAAAGGTGGGGCGTCCTTGTGCGGAATGATTCAGAATTAGCCCGCAAAAGTGTGATCACACCGGAAGACCTGCTGGAAGTTCCAATTTTTCTCGCCCAGAGAGCCCTTGTGAAAAATGAACTGGAGGGCTGGTTTGGAGATGTTTATGATCAGGTCCGCGTGGCGGGTACATACAATCTGATTAATAATGCAGCCGTCATGGTAGAAAAGAAGATCGGAGTAGCATTCTGCTTTGAGCTTCAGAACCGGTTTGATGGGCTGACTTATATCCCGCTGTATCCACGCGTTGAAACAGGCGCTGTACTGGTCTGGGGAAAATCACAGATCGTATCACGTACCATGTATCGGTTTATTCAGTTTATAAAAGAGTGCAGAGAAATAAATGAATAGAAATTGAACAGAAAGACTGTACCGCATACAGAGTTGAAGAAATTCTGATATGCGGTATCTTTTTTTGATTAGAAATGCTCAAATAGTATTTCTGAAAAGCAGAAAAAGGTATTAGACATATTGCATAACAAAGCATATGATAAAAATATCAGTACTGAACCGTTATATGAAAAACATATTTCCTAATGGAAAGAGAGGGAGAAAGATGAGTAAAGAATATGAAGGCCTCGCCCGGGACATTGTGCAGTATGTCGGAGGCAAAGAGAATGTAAACGACGTCTATCACTGTCAGACAAGACTGAGATTTAAGCTGGCAGATGAAGGAAAAGCGGACCAGGAGAAACTTGAGGCTCTGGACGGCGTATCAAAAGTGATGATCGCCGGAGGCGTTTATCAGGTGATCATCGGCACCCATGTAAAATATGTGTGCGAAGAGGTCCAGAAAATCGTAGGTCCTAAAAAAGAGACAAAAGGAACCGATGAGAAAAAGGAAAAGAAAAGCATTCCCGGAGTGGTGGTTGATTTTATTGCAGGATCTCTGCAGCCGATTATCCCAGCTCTGTCCGGCGCAGGTATGGTCAAGGCGCTGCTGGCAGTGCTTGTGGCATTTGGCCTGGTAGATCCGGACACATCTCAGACATACTATATTTTGAATTTTTTCGCAGACGCAGTGTTCTATTATCTGCCTATTTTGATCGCATTTACCGAGGCGAAAAAACTGGACTGCAACCCGGTTCTGGCGGCTGCTGTAGCAGGAATTATGCTTCATCCAAGCTGGGGCGCGCTGGTGGAGGAAGGTGCTTCCGTCTATTTGTTTGGTTTTTTACCTCTGACAATTGTGACATATACAAATACGGTTATCCCGATCATACTGGTGGTTCTTGCCCAGTCGTTTGTAGAAAAATGGCTTGACCGGTGGATACCGAATGCTGTAAAACTTGTCTTTCTGCCCATGTTTACCTTCCTGATCATGGGAATTCTTGGCCTTGCAGTTTTAGGACCCATTGGAAGCGTGCTCGGCGATTATCTGGGTATGGTCTTTACTTTCCTGAGTACAAATGCAAGCTGGGCTCCGGCGGTACTCGTAGGAGGATTGCTTCCTCTTATGGTTATGTTCGGACTGCATAATGGCGTGGCTCCGCTGGGAGTTATGCAGATGGCGGATCTGGGATATGACAGTATCTTCGGTCCGGGCTGTGTCTGCTCTAATATTGCCCAGGGAACCGCATCACTGATCGTGGCGCTGCGCACCAAAGAGGAAAAGATGAAACAGCTGGCAATTTCAGGCGGTATTACAGCCCTTATGGGAATCACGGAGCCTACTCTTTATGGTGTAACCCTTCCCAAGCGTTATCCTCTGATCGGAGCCATGATCGGTGGAGCCTGCGGAGGTCTTTATGCAGGATTGACACAGACTCACAGGTTTGCCACAGGTTCCTCTGGACTTCCGGCAGTGGTCCTTTACATAGGCGACAATACGATGCGCTGTTTCTACAACATTATCATTGCTTTAATCATTACGGTCATAGTTACGGCTGCTGTTACATATCTGCTCTCACTGAAATTTGAAAAAGCACCTGTTGCTCAAGGGTCTGCAGAACAGGAAAACGGCTCAGCAGGCATTGAAGAAACAGCCCTTGGAGGAGAACAGAAGGCAGCATTGGCAGAAAAAATATCTGTGGAACCAGGAGCAGTGATGTCTCCAATGAAGGGAAAAGTCATAGAACTGAAAGAAGTCGGCGACGGCGTATTCTCCGAAGGAATCTTAGGAGAAGGCTGCGGAATCCAGCCAGAAGAAGGATATGTGTATGCACCTTTTAACGGAGAGGTGATCCAGGTGGCGGATACGGGACATGCCATCGGACTTTTAAGTGAGGATGGTGTGGAACTTCTGATCCATGTGGGACTTGATACCGTATCTTTAAACGGAGAAGGCTTTGAGCCTGTAGTAAAAGAAGGGGACCGCATAACAGTAGGACAAAAGCTTCTTAATTTTGAGCTTGAGAAGATTGCAGAACAGTATCCAACGGTCACATCCGTAATCGTAACGAATACGCCAGATTATAAAGAAATCCGGCTTGCAAAGACAGGACAAACAGAAGCAGGAGAAAAGATCCTGCAGACAGAGAAGGAGGAATGAGAAGATGGCGAAAGGACTACCGAAAGATTTCCTGTGGGGCGGCGCTACGGCGGCAAACCAGTGTGAAGGAGGATGGCAGGAAGACGGCAAAGGAATCGGACTGATCGATGTGCTTCCTTACGGACCAGACCGTATGCCTGTGGCAAAAGGAGAAAAGATCATGTTGGACTGCGATGATGAACATTTATATCCCAGCCATGAAGCCATTGATTTCTACCATCATTATAAAGAAGATATCGCCCTGTTTGCTGAGATGGGATTTAAATGCTTCCGCATGTCTTTAAGCTGGACACGGATTTATCCCAATGGAACAGAAGATGCTCCGAATGAAGCAGGGCTGGCATTTTACGACGATGTATTTGAGGAATGTCTGAAATACGGTATCCAGCCGGTAGTGACACTGTGCCACTTTGACCTCCCTGTTGCGCTGCTCAAAGAATTTGGAGGCTGGAAAAGTCGGAAGATGATCGACTGTTATCTGAAATACTGCGAGACCGTTTTCAGAAGATATAAGGATAAAGTTAAATACTGGATTACTTTTAATGAGATCAATATGCTGAACCATCTTCCATTTTCAAGCTGCGGTCTGATGGTGGAAGAAGGAGAGAATGGACAGAATGTGAAATATAACTGTGCGCACCACGAACTGATCGCCAGCGCAAAAGCTGTGAAGCTGGCACATGAGATCATAGGAGAAGACTGTATGGTAGGATGCATGTTGGCTGGCGGCAGTTTCTATCCATATTCCTGTGATCCCAGGGACGTCTGGCAGGCGAAACAGACAGAGAGGGGAAATTATTTCTTTATCGATGTGCAGAGCCGCGGCAGATATCCGAATTATGCACTCAAATGGATGGAACGGGACGGTGTAGTCCTTGACTGGCAGGAAGAAGATGAACAGATCCTTGCCGAGGGCACTGTGGATTTTATCGGATTCAGTTACTACTGCAGCAGATGCGACACAGCAGATCCGGAAGTATCAGCAAAACGGACAGCGGCAAATGCTTTCCGCACTGTACGAAATCCTCACCTGCAGGCAAGCGAGTGGGGGTGGCAGATCGACCCTCTTGGACTGCGCATCACTATGAACGACCTGTATGACAGATACCAGAAGCCCCTTTTTATCGTCGAGAACGGACTGGGCGCAAAAGATACGGTAAAAGATGACGGCACCATTGATGATGACTATCGGATTGCTTATTTAAGAGAACATATACGTACCATGATTGAAGCTGTGACAGAAGATGGCATACCTCTTATGGGATACACCATGTGGAGCCCGGTGGATCTGGTCAGCGCATCCACAGGAGAGATGAGCAAGCGATACGGTTTTATCTATGTGGACAAAGACGATCAGGGGAAGGGGACCCTGGAGCGAAAGCGGAAAAAAAGCTTTTACTGGTATAAGAAAGTGATCGAAAGCAACGGAACAGAACTGGATTAAAAAAGATTCCGACAAAAAGTATTCCGAGTAAGGAAAGGTGGAGAGATCTTTCTGGAAAAGTAGACAGACAGGAGGAAGCAAAATGACAATTCAGGAAGTAAGCCAGCGTTATCAAATACCGGAAAAAATACTGAAAGAATATGAGAACTGGGGATTTGGGGACACAGTGGAACCAATGCCGGAAGCAAGAGAGTATGATGATCAGGATATTGAATATCTGAGCTTGATCATGACGCTTTATGAGATTGGTTTTCAAAGCAGTGAAGTAGAAGAATATATGCGTCTGCTGCTGATGGGAAAAGAAACAGAACAAAGACGCATAGAAATGCTGAACCGTCACAGAAAGGATACTCTTGATGAAATCCATTTCAGGGAAAAAAGGCTTGACCGTATTGACTATCTGCGGTTTAAGCTGCAGAAAAATAGAAACAGATAGTTTTCCTTTGGCTGTTCATCTGCCCATAGGAGAAGTATAAGAAAAAATTGTGCGTTTTTTACGACAAAAAGAAGGTTTGTACTGGAAAATTTAGCGAAAATATGTTATCTTAGAGACATATCCTTAGCAGGCTATTTTATTTCTGTGAGCGATGAACAGGAGATGTCTCAACTTATCCCCTGGGCAGCGCCCACAGACCAGAAACCCCGCAGCTTGCAGCGGGGTTTTTGACTGCTGATTATTATTTTCTTCAATACACACAGAGGGGGAAATAAGAAAACAGATAAGGATAAAAATTCCGAATATAATATAAGGAAGGTGAGTAAGGCAATTGGAAAATTATACCAAGTACAAGTTAAAAAGTAATGATGAACTGGCGTCTGTACTGGCCGATAAAGACAACTTGTTCATTATTGCCTGCAACAAGTGCTTCAAGGAATTTGAAACACTTGAGGAACCAGAATGTGGTGAGTTTGAAAAAATTGCTGCCGAAAATGGAAAGACAGTGACCGGCAGTGCCAGAGTCGACTTTTTGTGCAACAAGATTCAGACAGAAAAGAAACTTCAGGATCTGATCCCGGAAGGCACAGAGAATGTTTTCGTGATTTCCTGTGGTCTGGGTATCCAGACAGTTGCAGATCTGGCAGGAAAACCTGTGTATGCGGCCAGCAATTCACTGAATTACACAGGCTATCATGGTATGGCTCTCACAGAGCGGAAATGTGATGCATGTGCCCAGTGTTACCTGAACATAACCGGCGGAGTCTGTCCTATCGTCGACTGCTCCAAGAGCTTAGTCAACGGACAGTGCGGCGGTGCGAAGAACGGGAAATGCGAAGTGGACAGCAATAAAGACTGTGCATGGGAAAAAATATATAGAAGACTGGAAAAACAGGGACGTCTTGAAGAGTTCCTGAATCAGCCTATCCAGCTGAGAGATTATTCAAAGATTAACTTCAAATTTGTCAATGATTATGTAAAAGCCATTCGTGCAGACCGTCTGGAAGGTTATTACGGCGGCGTTCATCCTTCAGAGAGGAAGGAATTTACAGAACATCTGGCTCTTAAGAGATTCCCGGATCCGGAAGAAGTAGTGATCCCTCTGTCTATGCATGCAGGGGCTCCGGCCAATCCTGTAGTGCAGGTGGGAGATACTGTTAAAGTAGGACAGAAGATCGGTGAGGCGGCAGCCTTTATCAGCAGTCCTGTACATTCCAGTGTCAGCGGAACCGTAGTTGCCATCGAAAATCATGGACATGCCACAAGGGGAGAATGCCTTTCTGTAGTTATCCGTTCTGATGGAAAAAATACTCTTCACGAATCTGTTCAGCCTCGTAAAGGTCTGGAAGAGCTGACTCCCGATGAGATCGTGGAGATCGTAAAAGAGGCCGGAATCGTTGGTATGGGCGGTGCAGGCTTCCCAACTTCCGTGAAGTTAAAACCTGCAAAACCGGTAGACACCATCCTTTTGAACGGCTGTGAGTGCGAGCCTCTTCTGACAGCAGACCACAGAGTGCTTCTGGAGTTTGCAGACGATGTGATCTATGGTCTCCAGGCAATCCTTAAAGCCGTAGGCGCAGAAAAAGGCGTGATCGTCATTGAAGACAATAAGCCGGACGCCATCCAGCTTATGAATGAGAAAACAGCGGGCTTAGATAATATTGAAGTTGTAACAGCTAAGACAAAATATCCTCAGGGCGCTGAGAAAATGCTGATCAAGCGTGTGACAGGAAGAAAAGTTCCAAGCGGCGGCCTGCCTGCAGATGTAGGCTGTGTTGTCAGCAACATCAGTACCACAAAGGCTATTGCAGATGCGATCTTGAAGGGTATGCCTTTAGTAGAGCGTGTAGTTACTGTGACCGGTGAGAGAATTAAAAACCCTGGCAACTACATTGTAAAGATCGGTACCAATACAAAAGATCTTATTGACTACTGCGGCGGCGTGACAGGAGATGACATTACCATTAAGGCCGGCGGCCCTATGATGGGATTTGTCCTTTCTGATGTGAACGTTCCGATCATGAAAGGTTCCAATGGAATCATTGCCGTGGATACAGATCATACTGTTGAGCAGTCTTGTATCAAGTGCGGACGTTGTATGGATGTATGTCCTATGGAACTTTCTCCTCTGTATTTTGCAAAATTTGCAGATGAACAGAACTGGCAGGGCATGAAGGATAAAAATGTTATGGATTGTATCGAGTGCAGGTGCTGTGAGTATATCTGCTCCTCCAAGATTCCTTTAGTCACCAAGATCAAAGCCGGAAAAAATGCAGTAAGGGGGATGAAGTGATATGTTGATTACCGAATTAAAAGCCAGAGAGACGATTAATGGGCTGGTAGAAGGAAAAAAGGTTTTTATCATTAACTGCCATGGCTGCAAGGAAGTTCATTTTCCGGAAAAAGAAGCAGGCGAGCTTCAGAAAGAGTTAGCTGCTGAGGGAAAGGTAACTGGAATTTTCACCACGGACTACATATGCAATCAGGAAAATATGGAGCTCCGTCTCCAGAAACATATGAGTGAGATCGAAGCTGCCGATGTAGTCCTTGTATTTTCCTGCGGCGTAGGAGTACAGACTGTTGCCGCTTATCTGGAAGAGAAAAAGGTATGCGCAGCCTGCGATACCTGCCCGCTGCCAGGATTCCAGGGCGTAACCCCATTGGAATACAAGTGCGATCAGTGCGGAGAGTGCTATCTGAATCTGACTGGAGGAATCTGCCCCATCACTGCATGTTCAAAGAGTCTGGTCAACGGCCAGTGCGGCGGTGCGAAAAACGGCAGATGCGAAGTGGACAGCGACATGGAATGCGGCTGGGAGCGTATTTACAGACGGCTTGAACAGATCGGACGTCTGGACGTTTTAAAATGCCCTACCCAGGTGCGGAACTTTGCAACAGATGAAGAAGTTTAAAACAGGAATGTAAAAATTTTAAGGATTAGGAGTAATGTATCATGAAAATTACGGAGTTATTTGAGCGTGGTGAATTTGTTGTATCTGCGGAAGTTGGACCGCCAAAAGGATTTCATGTAGAGCATCTGCTGGAAGAAGCAAAAACATATTTAAGCGGCATTACCGCAGTAAATGTAACTGATAATCAGTCCTCTGTTATGCGTCTGGGCTCTCTGGCTATGTGCAAGGCCCTGAAAGACGAAGGTCTGACCCCCATCTATCAGCTGACCTGCCGTGACAGGAATCGTATTGCCCTTCAGTCTGACCTTTTAAGCGCAGCAATGTTTGGAATCGAGAACCTTCTTCTTCTCACAGGAGACCATACAAAACTGGGCGATCATCCACAGGCAAAACCAGTTTTTGATCTGGATTCTGTTTCTCTGATCCATGCAGTGAAAAAACTGGAAGAAGGCGTGGACCTGGGAGGAAACGAACTCATCGGTGAGGCGCCGAAATTTGCAAAAGGCGCAGTTGTATCTCCATGCAGTGATTCTGTTGACGCACAGCTGGCAAAAATGGAAAGAAAAGTAATGGCAGGTGCTGATTACTTCCAGACACAGGCAGTTTTTGAGCCGGAGAAATTCATTAAATTCATGGAAAAGGCAAAACAGTTTGGAAAACCTGTACAGGTGGGAATCATCATTCCAAAATCAGCAGGAATGGCTAAATTCATGAACAATAATGTTGCCGGTATCCATGTTCCAGATGAGATGATCGAAGAGCTGAAAAAAGATAAAGAGAAGACAAAAGCCGGAATCACCGGTGTAGAAATCGCAGCCCGCATTATCAAAGAATGTAAGCCTTACTGCCAGGGCGTACATATCATGGCTCTGGGATGGGAATCTAAAGTACCGGAACTTCTTAAGGCAGCAGGAATTTAAAACCAGAAAATCTGCTGTAAGAACAGCAGCAGGATGAGAGAATATAATTACAAGATGATGGCGCCGGATTCATATCTTATGCATTTCATGAATCCGGTGTCATTTTTAAGTTTTTCTTGACAACAGGAAGTTAATGTGCTAAATTTTATACAAGCAATGGAAAGGGAGTAGCTGAACATCCCAAAAGGATGGTTTTGTAATCGTCAATCGGTGCCGAGAGGCACCCGTAGCAAATGAGATAGCAAGACTTTTATTGTGACAGACGTCATGATAAGAGTCTTTTTCTTTTATCATAAAAACCAAATACTCCTGACGTCTGTTACAGAAGCTTGCAGATGAGAAGGAGCGAGAAAAATGACAGAAAGATTAATGAAACAAGAATTACAGCAGGCGGAAGCTGCAGGAGAGAAGGCTTTGGAAAGTCTTTATATCCTAAGAGATACGCTGAACAGCGCAAAGAACTGGGGCCTTCTGGATCTTTTCGGAGGGGGTGCTTTTACTGGATTTATCAAGCACTCGAAAATGGAAACTGCCTCAGGGCTTATTACCCGGGCAAAAAAGGATCTGGAAATTTTTCAAAGAGAACTGAAAGATGTTCCTGTATCCCTGGATCTGAGAATGGAGATTGGAAGTTTCCTTTCCTTTGCGGACTTTTTCTTTGATGATCCGGTCTCAGACTATCTTGTCTATTCCAGGATCCAGAATACCCGGGAAGACGTGGAGGATGGAATCCAGCTGGTAGAAGAACTCTTAGAAAAACTCAGGAAGCAATGGTAGAGGAGGAATAAAAATGGGTTGTCTTGGAAATTTATTATGGTTTGTATTTGGCGGCGCGTTAAGCGGCCTGAGCTGGTGCCTGGCAGGGTGTCTTTGGTGCATCACCATTGTGGGGATACCTATAGGGATTCAGTGTTTTAAGTTTGCAGGACTCAGCTTCTTTCCTTTTGGAAAAGAAGTACAGTACGGAGGCGGAGCAGGGTCTTTTCTGCTGAACATTCTGTGGCTGATCCTTTCCGGCCTGCCTCTGGCCCTGGAGCATTGTGTTCTGGGTGCAATTCTGTGTATCACTATTATCGGTATTCCCTTTGGTCTTCAGCATTTCAAGTTGGCCAAATTGGCGCTGATGCCTTTCGGCGCTGAAGTGTATTAAAAGAATCCCGTCTTTTCATTACAGAATTTTGTACGAAAAGGCGGGATTTTCTCTTGCGGTTCTGAAGCAGGTATCTGTTTCCCTATAAGTTAAAGAAATCTTTGATCTGTCCAGCAATGATCTTCATCAATCTCTGTCTGGCTTCCACAGCAGCCCAGGCTATGTGAGGGGTGATCAGCAGCCGGTTTTTATCTTTTACGGACAGGAAAGGACTGTCAGGGGCCATAGGTTCACTGGACAGTACATCCAGACCTGCAGCTTTGATCTTACCTTCATTCAGAGCCTGAGCCAGATCAGCCTCCCGGATAATGGGCCCCCTTCCCAGATTCAGGAGGATAGCTGAAGTTTTCATTTTTCCAAAGGCTTCCCGGTCCATGAGACCTTCCGTATATTGATTCAGAGGGGCATGGATGGAGAGAATATCCGATTCTTTCAGCAGTGTATTAAAATCTACTTGATAATACCCCTCCTGGGCAGGAGCTCCGGAAGCAGAATAATAGATTACCCTGGCGCCGAACATACTGGCAATATCCGCCACTCTCCGGCCTATAGCCCCAAGTCCCAGGATTCCCCAGGTCATCCCGTTAAGTTCATGGAAAGTCTGGCCGAAATGGGTAAAAATACGGTCATTCACATAATGGCCTTCTTTCACATAGTCATCATAGTAACGAAGTCCTTCCAGAAGATAGAACAGCAGGGCAAAAGTGTGCTGGGCCACAGATTCTGTGGAGTATCCGGCTACATTCCTCCACTGGATACCCCTAAGAGCCAGGTAATCTTTATCCAGATTGTTGGTGCCTGTGGCAGTGACGCAGACCAGTTTCAGGTTTTGGGCAGCGGAGATGGTGCTTTCATTGACCATAACCTTATTAACTACAAGTACGTCTGCGTCCTGAACACGCTGGGGAACTTCTTCGGAAGAGCTGAAAGGATATCTTACCACTTCTCCAAGCTCCTGAAAGGGGGAATAGTCAATATCTTCTCCCAGGGTATTCGCGTCTAAAAATACGATCTTCATATCAACAGCGTTCTCCTTTTTCTTTACAGTTTATACTTACTGTATTCCATTATAGCAAAATTTTGGCGGCATAACAAACAGCGGATTAGATATAGAGATTTTGTAGAGAATTTTGCGCTATAATAAAACAGAGTAATTTTTCAGGCAGCCATCAAATGGTCTCAGAAATGTTATCCCATTGGCGGCTGTCTGTGTTTGAGAGGTGGAAAATGGAACAAAAGCTTTTGATCATAGACGATGAAGAAGGAATTCTCTGGCTGTTGAGAGATTATTTTGAGATCCAGGGATATCAGGTTTTGACTGCAGGGACAGGGGAAAAAGCTGTGAAGCTGGCTCTTTCCCAGGGGCCTGACCTGATATTGCTGGACATCAGTCTTCCGGATATTGATGGACTGGAGGTATGCAAGAGAATCCGGGAAAAGGTAAACTGTCCGATTCTGTTTCTCACTGCAAAAGTAGAGGAGCAGGACCGGATCAACGGTTTTCTTATGGGAGGAGACGATTATATCCTGAAGCCTTTTAGCATCGAGGAGCTGGGGGCCAGGGTTATGGCCCATCTGCGCAGAGAGAGGCGGAGCACAGGGCACAGAAAACTGGAAGAAGAAAAGGAAGAACAGCTTTTTATTTCCTACAGCCAGCGGCAGATACAATATCATAACAAGCTGGTCAGGCTGACCAAGACAGAATTTGACATTGTGGAACTGCTGTCCATGAATCCGGGACAGGTCTTCAGCAGAGAACAAATTTATGAGAGGGTACGGGGAATCGACGGAGAAGGGGACAACAGTATTATTATGGAGCACATCCGCAGGATACGGAATAAGCTCAGTGCAGTGTCTGAAAAGGAGTATATTGAAACCGTGTGGGGAGTTGGCTATAAATGGATTGGATAGATGAACAGTTTATAAAGATACGAAACAAGGTGAAAAATCTGCCCCTGCTAAAAGCAGCCATGGCCTACCTGATATTTTTTGCAGGAGCGGCTATGGTTCTTACCATACTTACAGTCCGAATCTGTGACCGCCATATTTTTATGTGGATTTCCGGCAGCCTGAATATGACTGACTGGGAGGCGGGAATCTGGACTTTCCTAGGTCATTGGGCAGGCTATTTTTATATGGGAGTCTCCATGTGCCTTATGCTGGCGCTGTTTTACCATCGAAGGCTGAAAAAGCCTATTCAGGTAATAAGGGAAGGGGTAGAAGAGTTCCGGAACCAGAATCTGAGCTTTGTCCTGGAATATGACAGCAGGGACGAACTGGGAGAGCTCTGTCGACTTCTGGACAGTATGCGGGAAAATTTAGAAGAAGGATACGAAGAAATGTGGAAGATCATTGAAAATCAGAAGAAGCTTAATGCCGCCTTTGCCCATGATCTGAGGACTCCACTGACAGTACTGAAAGGATATTCAGAATTTTTAGCCAGATATCTGCCCGAAGGCAGAGTAAATATGGACAAAATGGTCCAGGTACTGGGACTGATGTCGGGGCAGCTTGAGAGGCTGACCAGTTTTTCCAGGACAATGAAGACGGTTCGGAGCCTGGAAGATTATCCGGTGGAAAGGGAAACAAGAGACCTTGAGAGCCTTTACCAGAAAATACGGGGGATCCTGGAATCACTGTCTTTGGGAGGAGAGATACAACTGTCCCTGACTCCAGCCTCTTTGGCAGGAAGAGGTCGTTTTGATGAAAATCTTATCCTGGAAGTATTGGATAATCTTCTTTCCAATGCCATACGCTACGCTAAAAGATCCATAGAGGTAGAACTGGAAGCAGAACAAAGAGCAGGAAAACAATATCTCTACCTTTACGTGAAAGACGATGGGGACGGTTTTTCCCAGGACGGTTTGAGCAAAGCCCTGGAGCCTTATTACGGAGACGTACAGGAGGAAGAACATTTTGGCCTGGGGCTTCACATCTGCAAAACTCTTTGCCAGGTCCACGGCGGAGACTTCAGCGTTGCCAATCAGAGCCAGAAACCAGGAGCAATTGTTTCTGCTTCTTTTGAGATATAAAGATTTTCCGGATGTCTTTCGAAATTCTTATAAAAAAATAGGGAGAAAATAGAGAAGTTCTCTTTATGATAGGAGCAGGGTGAAAGGTTTGAAACCATTACATCCTGAAAACATAGAATCTGAAATCCTACAGAAAGACAGAAGGGAGACAGAAGTATGGAAATGCAGATACAGATTGAAAATTTAGACAAATACTATGGGAAAAAACACGCTCTGGACCATGTGAACCTTACAATCTCTCAGGGAATGTTCGGCCTGCTGGGCAGAAACGGAGCGGGGAAAACTACTTTGATGAAAATTCTGGCCGCACTCCAGAAGAAACAGGGAGGCAGAGTGGAGATATGCGGCGTCCCTGTGGAAGACCGGGCAAAAATCCGGCAGATGACAGGCTATCTCCCTCAGGACTTTTCCATGTATCCCAATATGACAGTGTATGAAGCCATGGATTACCTGGGGGTTCTCTCCGGTCTGAAAAAAGACTTCCGGAAAAAGAGGATTCCGATACTTTTGGAGAAAGTAAATCTTCAGGAAGACAGAAACAAAAAAGTCAAGGCCCTGTCCGGGGGAATGAAAAGGAGACTGGGCATCGCTCAGGCTATTCTCCACG
>ERZ1090880.898-NODE-898-length-15398-cov-8.923613_pt1 | contig 15398 bp, 9 predicted proteins | sample MGYA00478471_ERZ1090880 | MGnify/ENA primary metagenome ERZ1090880 (study PRJEB33644, sample SAMEA5815734) | chicken gut metagenome | biome: Chicken; feature: Gastrointestinal Tract; material: Caecum | place: Ireland | collected 2019-01-01 | study: A study of the... | reverse complement strand
TCCCCGCTGAACCGCTCGGGATCGGCTGCCGCTTTTCCCCGCCGCGTGCGCGTTTATATGCTTTCGCATTGCTTCACAATACTCCCGCTATCGCATTCGTTAACGCTGTAGCATATTAAATGAGAAAAAATTATACGCTTGTTTCCTCAAATAACATATTGTTCAACAACTTATGTAAAGTTATTTGAAACACTCACCCCCGGACCTGTTCCAGAAGATGGTAATAATAGATAGGCATTGCAGACCAACCGTGACACAAAGAACCAGCCCCGCCGAAATCTTTTTCGCCCGAAAGGGTTTCCCAAAACGACGTGGCTCCCGCCTGCAGCATATAACCATATTTTGCGTCGATATCCCCGAGCACAAAATCTGCATAACGATTTTTATCTATATTTAACACAGCATCGTACACAAACGATGCTGTGGAAAGTGATGCGGGAACAAGATCGTTACTTTTTGCAGAAATGAGTTCACCAACTCTTTTCGCCCTCTCGCCTCTTGCCGCGCCGCACAACACCGCCAATGCGTTGCCAAACTCACTATAATGCTTCGAATCGGTAAAATCGCGGTACAAGCCTTTCTTGGCATCGAAAAATGTTTCATCTATGCGGTCGTTCAGAGCTGCCTTTTCCTGTGCGTACCGTTCGCTTTTGCCGAGAACGCGACGGACATAATCGGTATTGCTCATGGCAATGGAAAGCAGGCAGTTAAGCGGTAGATCGAAACGTTTTTCTTCCTCGGAGAAAATGTTCCCCGACAATCCGTCCGACCATTCGTAAAAGTTCCAAAATGTTTTATCGCCGTAAAAATTGGGAATCAGTCCGTTTTCGACACGTGAAAGAAACAGTTCCAGCAACGCCTGCATTTTATCAAAATATTTTTCCACCAGCGTTACGTCGCCCGAATACTCCGTATATTCCCGCATTTGCATAAACCAATACAGCGAAAATGACGGAATTTTTAAAGCGAAATTGGTCGGAAAGCAAATGGTCATATAGCCGTCGATACCTTTATCGTTGCACATGAGTTCCAAAGAGGCACGCGCAAACGCAAATTCACCGAATGCGAAATAGCCGCAAAGCATTTGATTGCGGCTATCCAAAGCATACATTGCCTGCTCGCGCCATGGACAGTCCTCATAATGATCATGCATACAAAGTTCAAGCGTCCGCACGCAAGTATCATATATCTTTTGCCGCAAAGGATTGAAAAATACAGCCGGATTTTTACACGCATGAGGATATTCCGCCACACGCAACCCGCAACGCAAAATTTCTATTTTCTCTTTACACTCTATCTGCAAATACCGCGCCCCCAAACGCAAAAACAGCGACGTAAATTCCGTCTCTCCCGCAGGCACAGTAATTATCACCGAAAAATCTCTATTTTGAATGATCGACCGCACTTCGCCGTCGGCGATATGCTCTCCCCAACAGAAACGCAACGAAACGGGGCGATCAGATCGAACGGTAAGTTCAGGATACCCCGTCGTTTCGCGTCCCAAATCATACAAATGCGGTACGGCGGCGTTGTCGAGCAACTTTCCCTCGCTAAATTCTCCGAGCCGTACTTTTTCAATCGGACGGGGAAAAAACTCCGTCGCCATACCCTCTATTATCACACTGTCATGAAATCCGTTGACGTGTTGCGTACGCCAGCCATCTTCCCTGCATAAATCACAGTTGTACGAATACCCAAGTTGAGGCGAAACATACCGCTTCACGTGACTTTCATACATCCGTGAAAGTCGGCTTTGCACATGCGCACCGCTACCGAGTACGATTTTGCCATCCACCTCAACATCAAACCGCAGTCCGCTTTTTCCAAGCCAATGCGTAGAACAAGAACCTCCGTGATATGCTTCGATTGCTAAAATATTTTCGCCCGAACGCACCTCCGCCGACACGTCGAAAGTCTCATATATTTTGTAATGCGGGTAGTCAGGATACTGCCCGAACCCCGCAGTAATCCCGTTTATATACAGCACGAAATCTGTATCGCATGAAATGCGAACGCGCACGCAGTTGCCCTGTTCCGCATAAAACAATGTCTTGAACTCGCAGTGCTCATCCTCTCTGTTATCCGAATTTTCCCAAATCCACTCACCAGTCATATCCGCGCTCCCCCTCAATGATTTTCCATGCAGTCGAAGGGGCGGCAAAACCATGACTTACCATTATCTACACAATACGACGTATATGGCGTTTTCTCGTCTGCCCAATCGATTTCGCGTGCGTTCCATTCGCTGCAACGCTGTGCAGCAAAGAGATTCTCGGCAATATTCTTAAACGACGGCAACGGTCTGTGTCCGTCTTTCAAGCTTTGCACAAACGAAACAAGCTTTTCCGTATTTTTGCGCAAAGCCTCCATTCTGATTCGCGCCGGTCCGTCATTTCCTAAAAGCGCGTATTCGCTTTGCACATATTCTGCCGCTTCGGCATAAATTGCGTCCAAAGCCTCCAATTTTTGCGCGCACGAGTCTAACCCTGCATAAAACGCATTGAAATCCGTATGCTGCTTTTCAGCCGCCGAAGAATATTCTTTCTCCGCTTTAGCTATCGCAACAAAGGACTTGTACAGTGTTTCATGCAAGAGAACGGACAAAAGCACAAACGATGCGTATTTACCGCGGTGAAACGTTTCTCCCAAATCAGCAGCATATTTTTTAAGTTTTTTTATTGCGGTACCGTATTTTTCTATTGTTTCTCCATCGAATCGGTACTTCATTCTCTCGTAAAATTCGAGCGGATTATCGGTCTGAAACACATATTTTCGAAGCGCCAATCCACGCTCCTTTTCGGGATAGAATGAAAGCAATTCCGAATTGAAATTTCCCGCATAGTTCCAGAAGGCTTTTAGTTTGGCTCCGTCCGTATTGTATAGGTTTACTCCAAGCGCGTCGAAAAAGCCGTCGGTGCCGGGCACACAATGAGCATTTGCTCCGCTCCACCCCCAACACGCTGCAGCGGCATAAAACGCATATTGCTGTTCGGCGTGATTGCCCAAATAGTTGATCCAATCGCACATCATAACGCCCGTGCAATCGGATTGTAACGCGTATTCGCACAGCAGACGTGCATTTTGTAACTGTTTCAAGTTGACGGCGGAAACATAACACCCGTTCGACGACGTACACGCAACTACCCGCAAATCTAAACTTCGAAAGAAATCGACGCTCGCCTTATTGACGCCCGCATACCACCAATCGAAAATTACGAGGTGCTTTTTTAGCTTACACAACCGTTCAATGGCGGCTGCGCGATGCGCAGGCTCTAAATCCTTGCCCTCCCAAAACGGACTATTATCGGTCAGCATTAACAGCATGTCGCCCCAGACGCCCGTCTTTTTACCTCGCTTTGCAAGCAGTCCGGAAATGAATTCTATAAAGTCGAGATACAGTCCCATGGTGCCGACTTCATTCTTTCTCTTTCGGCATGTGATGCATTCACCGATATGGCTCACTTCATCGCCGCCGATATGAATTAGTTCGCTCGTAAAAATATCGCAAATATCGTTTACGACCGTTTCTATGAGCGCGCGCGTTTTCGGATGCGTCAAACACAGAGAATCGAAAGTCGTCTCCGTTTCGCATGTACACTCGCGGTCAAACTCACGGATATCGGCAAAAGCTTCAAGTTCCAACAAATCTTTAGAATGCCCCATAAAAGCAAATTCGGGAACAATCTCAATTCCAAATTTCTTTGCCTCGGCCTGCACAAACAGCATATCTTCCTTATTGGGATAGTGCGGATTATTCAGTTGCGGCACCGAAGGAAAACAAAAATTCCACTCCAAATACAGTCCGATGTGCGTTATTTTCAGTTCCGCCATTCTTTGAATAAAATGCACAAACCAATCGCGGCGGATTTCAGCGTTCACTTGTCCCAGACAAACCTGCACCATTCTGATTGGGACAAGCGGCGAATCTTCTATCGTCACACACGGTATTTCTTTCCCGAACTGCCGCACGAGCTGCCCGAGCGTAACCGCGCCGTACAATTTTGCTTTTTCGCTTCCCGCCGTGATCACTGCGCCGTTTTCAGTGATATCTAATCTATATTCGTCTTGGCCGAACGACGAATCGGGAGCGAAACGAATTTTTTCGCTCCCACCGTCCAAATATGCCGCCACAGAATCGCCGATATTGCCGCAAAAAAATCCCGTATTTTCCTTAATCTTTCGCGGATAAGGAATCAAATGATAGTTGTTCATACCTTTTTTTGTTATACTCTCTTTTTTTATCAATTTTCAAAAATGGTGTCAAGAAGTGCAAAGGCAGTCAGTTCACCTAATTCCCGTATGGGATGGTTCAACCCGTTCGCCAAAAGCGCCGTCATATCTGCGCCAGTGTTTGCCATGCGCGTCCACTTTCCGTACACGTCGCACACGGCGGCGCCGTTTTTCTTGGCGCACGCCTTTCCCGCCTTTACATATTCATCCAATATCCCTTCATTTTGCATGCGCATGAACGATTCTGAAAGCGCCACGAAACGAGCATCCGTCAAACGCCCGCTCACCTTGTTGCACATCCTGTTCGGCGTAAGGTAAATGCATTCCGCGCCCTGCTTTGACGCCTTACCGAATATGCCCGCGAGCGATTCCGTATACCGTTCAAGCAACTCTTTGCCCGCGCAGCAATCGTTCAGAGCAAAGCCAACGACCACCAAATCGGGACGGAATGCGCCGACATCTCTGTCGTAACGCGCGAGTCCGTCTGCCGCATTGCCGCCGCTGATGCCTGCATTGATTACGTTTATCTGTGCGCGCGGATACAGCAAATTCAGCAGCTTACGAAATTTTTCACTGAACGCATTCTGCCCATCGAACACCGTTTCCAGCCTGTCGCCGTCAAAGTAGCATTCAAAGCACCCCTGTGTGACGCTGTCGCCCAAAAATGCCACCGTTACGGGCGCGCAGCCTTCCATATTTTCATTCCTCTTTTTTAACTTTTCCGTTATCTTCATTTCCTCACCTCGTCCGCAGAAAACATCACATTAGCGATATCCAATCTGTATTGACATTGGCTAAACGACAAAGCGGGAGCGAAACGAATTATTTCGCTCCCGCCGTTCATATATGCCGCCACAGATTTTATAATCGCTCGATACCTGCCCGGCAATATTTAAGAATTGTTTTTGTGAACGCTAAACAAATCGAGGTATACGGTGAGATTCCCCTCACCCGTTACGCGGATCCCTAATTCTTGGAAAACGTTCTCGCTGTCCACCACACCCCATACTTTCAATATAGTATTGAGGTCAAGATTCACGCGGAACCAAACGCCCGTGGGGACGTTTTTTCCGCCCCATTCGTTACCATTTTTGCCGAGATTCAGATGAACCGTATCGGCGCTGTCGGATTCAATCATGATCCAGAAGGTCAAAGCGTTTAAATTATCTCCCAGGTCTGCTTGCGGCCGGAAATTAAATCCTACCGCCCCGCTACCTGTTGCCACAATAGCCTTGTCGGTAGCAACGTGCTCCGAACCTATTTCGATACTCGTTCCCGGCTCTGCGCCGTAATGCCCCGACGCAAACGATTCGGAGTGCATTTCTTCCAATCGACTGCCGGTTTCGGGTAAAAGCCACTGTGTTACCGACGCAACATTTACGCCGTCGCTAATCGTATAGACAACTTCATACGCATAATTCTCTAACGCCGAAAATTCGATGATGCATCCGTTTTCATCCACAATCGCATAATCCGGTGCGCTCGACACCGTTAAATCAACCGGCCGAAAATCCCCGTACGATATGTGCACATAATATCTCTGTACTGTCCAAGCCGTTATGTGCTGACCATCTTGCAAAGCGGGCAAATTATCTTCTAATTTGTATGTGCCGATTGGAATATGTTTTACGGATTCATCTCCCAAAGCAACGGTAAACGCATCAACCCTGAAAACTGCGGTTACAATTTTCTGCGCCGATTGAGTGCCTTTGTTATAATTTACTGTGTAGACTACTTCGTATTCCCCGGTTTCCGAAAGAGTTACGGCATTATGATTGTCAAACGAACCGCTCGCAATCTGCGTTCCGTCTTTTTTCTTTACGACATAGATGTATCCGGTATTTCCCTCTACCGAAATCAATTCCGCAAAATCTACCGACGCGCCGGCCGTATAACTTTCCTGCACATTCAAATTTACTTCCGGCACAAAACTGTCTTTATTTACAGTGAAACAGCCGATGCGCAAATCTACCGGTGAAATACTCGTTGCGGTAAAATCCATTGAATTCAAATTACCGTTCTCTATCAGTCTCCAACCGATCAACGCAGCATCATATCCGTATGCGGCTCCGTTAAACACTGCACTCATTTGCGGGGCAATAGTAACTGAGTTTCCTCCAAAACGATTGCAGGTTAGCGTAACTTCAGCGCTGCCGCTGTTATATACCACAAAACGCAGATTCTTGTTTGAAATGCCGAGATACTTCGCGCTTTCCGCAGGCGTGAACGTCCCCGTAGCCGAATATCCGCCCGAACTTTGCACCGCATCGCCCGAAAGTCTGAACCCGCCGTCACCGAAAAACTTTTCCGTGTCGGAAAGAAGAGTGAGCGCTCCTGAAAGCGTCGCTCCCGTATAAAAATCTTTATACGATTCGGAAAGACGTTCGCTGTCAGTAAAATTGATAACTGTTTGATATACGTTCCGGGTATTAGCCTGATCTAAACTGTCGGTCACCGTGTACGTGATGCGTACGGCCAGATTTTCGTAAATGTATACAACGTCGCTGCCGGTTCCACTTTTTACTCCGTTTACATAACCGTTTCCGTTTATATCGGTGCGCAAATTACCGCATTTTCCCGGACTGAAAAAGATCTCGTAAACCTCGGCTTTCCATTCGACCGTTCCCTGGTCGCTCTCAGGCGGCGTTATCGTATATTCACCCACAGGAGCAAACGTATCGACCGGTACGTTTTTAAATACAAGTTCGCGTCCTACAGCTTGGAACTTCTTTGAACTTGTAACTTCGCCCTCCGCGTATTTCACGCGGTATTCGACAATGTACCAGCCCGCTCTATCAGGCACATACGTCGTTACCCCGTCAGAATTTCCGCTCGCGGTTTCTTCAAAATTTCCGTTTTCAGTTGCACTGTACGATATCGTATATGAGAAAGTTTCTTCCATGCCCGAAACGGTAATATAATCTTTTAACTCAATCGACGTACCCGATTGCACATCACCAAAATCGTCGACACTCACTTGCGGGGCAAAACTATTTTTGTTTACAGTAAACCTGCCTATATACAAATCCACTGCGGCATCGGAATTCGCCGTAAACGTGAGCGGCAACAAGTACTTGTCTTCCGATACAATTTTCCAGCCCTGCAATGCAGCTTCGTAACCGTACATTACGCCGTTGAATATAAGATAATCTCCCGCTGCCAACTCGTATGTCGCCTGCCCGTTCCCGTTCACTAAGAAATTTACCGGTTTCGCGCCGTTGTTATACACGACGAAACGCAAGTTATTGTTCGACGCGCCCAAATACACATTTTGCGCGGGGGTAAAAGTACCGGCAGCATCACCTGTTTCGCTTTGCAGGCGCAAAACGCCGCTTTCGCCAAAAATGCTATCCGTATCAGACTCAACCGAGAGGTCGCCGTTCGTATTTCCAGCGGAGTACAGATCAGAATATACGGCATTCAACTGCTTTTCCCCGCCGAAATAGAACACTGTTTGAACAGCGGTAGCATACAGGTTCTGATTGTTGGTCACTTGATACGTAATGCGTACGACTGTACCGTCATATACTTTGACGGTGTCTGAATTTTTCCCTTCTTTTACGCCGTCCGTATAACCGTCAGTATCCACATCTCGAATTGTACCGAGCATAACGTTGTCATAACACGGATAATACGCATTCACCACTTCCGCTTTCCAAGTTACGGAACCGTCGTCGCTTTCGGGCGGCACAATCGTGTATTCGTCCGTGCCCGAAAGAACTACTTTTTCGGGAACATCTTTAAATGCGGGCATTGTACCGACCGAAATCTGAATACGTTCTTCCACCGTAGCGTAATTACCGTCCGCGTCGGCACGTCTTGCCGTCGCCGTATACACGATTTCATAGAATCCGTATTCTTCGGCAACGAAACTTTCGATATTTTCATCGAGCAGTGTACCATTCGGATCATAGACCTTTACGGTATATCCGTCGGCATATTTTACGGTCGCTTTCGGAACAGTTACGGTAACGCCCTTTTCGGGATACTCTCCGACAAAATCATCGACCATGATCACCGGTTCGGTACCGTCTTTCAGCGCGTACATTTCGTCGATATACAGCGAATAGTTCTTATCGTCCGGCACTTGGAACATAGGCCCGAAATTTTCAAGCGACGAGGGATCGGCATTATGGTTGCCGCTCTGCGCCTCCTTGAACATTTGCTGCGTGACTTCAAGATACGTCCATTCACCCGGCTGCAATGTACCCATATAGTAATTGCCAGTGAGCCATGCTTCGATCGGAATGTCGTTGGGATTAAATACCCAATATCCAAGCCCAGCATACGTCGAAAAATCCTCCAGAGGGTCGTTAACGCAGGAAATTCCTATCGTGTACAAATCCCCGTTGCCGCCCGTCCGTTCACTCATAAGTTTGAACGAACCCTCGCCCGCTTTAATATAGGCGGGATCGGAGTTGAACGTCAGCGATGACGGCGAATAAACGTAGGCTAAGATATTACCCCATGCCGCCAAATATTCGGGCCGATCACAAGACTCTATTTCATCTTCTTTTCTAGGATTTACGGGCGTAAATGTTTCCGAAGTGGTATATGCGCGCAGATTGTCGATATAAAAACTGCGGTATGCCTGCCCGGATTCCTCGATCGGGTCGAACGCGATGCGCAATTGCAGCACGTCGTCCAAATTCAGAAAGTATGCACTCAACGCGCGGTCAATGACGAATTCTACCGTTTTCGCCGTCTTTGCGGGCACGGTGACTTTTATTTCGCCGCTTGTTTTGTTCTGATTTTCCGCCGCCGTCAAATATTGAAAATAAACATTCGCGTCGTAATCGTTGTCGTTATACACGTCGAGTTTGAATTTATCAACATCGGTAAAATCGTACTTTGCCAAGCGGTCGGTTTTGGTATCGATACAAATCACCGGCTTTGCCGCTGCATTCAAGTTACCCATAGCCGACACATGCAACGATTGCTCGCCGTGCGTTACATAATCGCTGCTTAACTCCGCCGAGCCAAACTGATTGAGCCAGCGCATTTCGGTAAGTTCTTCATACGTTTCGAAATCTGCTATAAGAATTTCGCTCGAACCTTTGTTTCTGTTGCAGGCGGCAAGCGCACAACATGAAACTGCAAAAACCGCCAACAATAAGAAAATTCCGATCTTTCGTTTCATTTTATTTTCCTCCCTTATCTTTAACGGCAAACATACGAGAAACCGTCGATATACATTTCGATATCTTCGTCAAGCAACGGCAGGCCGATCGCAATGCCTGTTACGCTTTCCGTATAGTCCGTTCCTCCTTGCGTCCAAACAGTTTTATAAACCTCGACCGCACGGATTCTGTTTTCGCCGGGTTGAACCGTAAACGTTACCAAACTGCGCGTACGCTCTCCGCTGCCTGCATCTGCCACAAGTTCGATCTGTATATCGAACGAACTATCCGACGGGTTGAAAACATACAGTTCGAAACTGTCAATGTCTTTCAGCGAAACTCCCGACATAAACGCCTCTTTTCCGAGCGTAATACGCGGTGCATAATTGGCAAGTTCCCAAATCGTCCAATCTTTCGCGCTGCACACTATCTTTGCCGAAGCACTGCCGAACTTAATGTACGCCGAATCGGTATTTAACGAAACCGAAATATGTTCCTCACCGTTGCCGCGTTTGGTAATCTGCCACAGATCGAGACTTTCCTGCGTTTCGAAATCGGAGATGCAAACGACTTTTCCCGATACAAACCTCGAAACAGAATACGTTTCACCGCCATAAGAAAGTTGCGCCTCGAACACGTTTGCGCTTTGTGTCAAAGGTAAGGAATATGTAAATTTCACGCCATTGCCGCTTGACTCTCCGGTCACGGTTTCACCGCCGACGGTGAGGGTTGCTCCGCTCTCGGCATAAACATCTATCTGCACTTTGCTTTCCGCGCCGTTCACTTCCCCTACCGACACAAACGCGTGCGCTTCGGTATTCGCCATTTCAAGCATGGAAGCCAAGGTTTCGCGTGCAGAAAGTACGAGACTGTAATCGGTTTTGGGAATGGTGCCCTCGTACAGGCTTTCATACAGTGAATCAAGGGAATCCGCAAGATCAGATGTCTTGTATTTGTCACCGTATTTTTCCGCCAGTTCACCGAACATATACAGATATTCGTAGTCCTCAAAACCGTCTCTGAGCGACATGAGGCGAATGCTCGGGAGCGGCTCGCCAAGACCGTACTTTGCGCCCGGATACAGCAACATACCGTCTCCGTTTGCAGTTGAGAGAACCGAGTTTCCGACATTCCAAACATCGGCGGGACGCCAACCGTTTACACTGTCTGTGTAGTTTTCCGTTTGGAAGTAACTTGCGCTTCCCCAGTACAGAAAACCGTCCAAACCGTATTCATACTGCATCCAACTCTGTACTCTGCTCGACACCAAGTCGGCATCTATCACAAGAGTGGGATAGGGTTCGTGCGGCGAAATTCCGCAATGATACCACCATGTACTGCCATAGGCATTTTCGCTCAATTCATTGTTTTTTCCGGCATACGCTTCCTCGCGATACCGCGCGTACTTTTCGCGCAGAGCTGGCGTATTGTATTCCTGCACTTGCGGACAGTAAGTGCGCAGTCCCTCTACCGGCTCAACCGTGGGAATCAAAATGGGTATGCCTTCGATATCCGCTTTGGTCAGCCCGTAAGCATTAAGTTTTTCGGTGCTGTAATCTGCCGCAATTTCGATGAGCAAATCGACAAGATCCTTATTTTTCTGCACGGCAGGCGCAAGCGTATCGCCATGCGGCTCGTCATACGGATAGAAGAACGCCTTTTCCAGTAAATTCAGTTCGGGGGTGGAGTTCTCAATCAGCAGTCTAACCTGTCTTTCTTCGGTGAACGATACATCGTTGCCGAGTTTATAAGACGTGCAGCGCTCGTCTGCCGCATATTCTTTAATCTGTTTCACCCAGTCGTCTTCCGAAACACCATAAGGATAGACCATGATAGTCGTGGAAATACGGTAATCGAGCAGATAATCCACATACTTTTTATACATTTCGGGAGTATTGTTCAATTCACCGCCCATCAGATATTCGGGGAAAATATGGAACGTCGTGCGGATATTCGATTTTTCGGGTACAGCGAAATCCCATACTTTTACGGTAACGGGCACGCTGAACACGGTTTCGTCCGCCGTAAGCGTCACGGTACCGGTGTATGTACCCGCTCTTGTATCTTCGGGCGTATAAAGTGTCAGCCAAACGCCTTGATTTGCTCCCGCTTTCACGTTGTTTTCGCCCGCAGCTTCTGCCGTTTTCATAGGGAGCAGCGCGTCGGGATAGTACCCGAGCGGCCTGCCCGATGTTTTGGAAGTTAGCGAAACAATTTCTATATATTTCTGATGATACACCTCAATGTTTTCTTTTGCGATAGTGTTGCCTGCACCGTCCGTCAGATCGCTCACCGAAACGGTGTAACTGTGTACATCCGTTTTCGGCGTGATGAACAACTGTGCGTTTTCGTATTCATTTTTTGCTGTTTCGAAAGTGAGTACAGGTGTATCCGTATAATTCTCACTGTAATCTTCGTCTCGCAGAACTTTTACCGTGGACGGCATCGTCCAGATTTCCGCCTCGATTGCTTTCGGGCTGTTATCTTGCGCACAGCCCGCCGACAGTACCAGCGCAGCAGCCATCAATATCGATGCAAAACCTTTCAAATTCCGTATTATTTTCATAATTTTCCTCCCCAAATAAAATCATGGTTTTCCGAACGATTATCCCGTTACTGTTGCGCCATGGAAAGATACAGATCAAAATTACTGCTGTACTCATCGTAATTCCAATCCCAAAACTGTTTTGCTGTCATTTTATCAGCCTTCTCCGTAGTGCCGATGTAGCCTTCTATGTTGATATGCCAAGACTCGAGGTCAGTATTGTAAAATATCGGGTTTTTAGGTGCCCTGTTGGAAATATATGTAGTTTTTCCCAAACTATCGAGTACCGCTTTTTGCAAACGGGTGGGATTTGCAGGTTTTTGCAGATTGGCTGTCGAATAAGGCAACAGTGCGCCCGTTTCATTGAAAAATATTTGCTGCGCTTCGTCGCTCGCCATATACAGGAGGAATTCCTTTGCCGCCTTTTTGGCGTTGGAATACACGGGAATCATGGCGTTAAACATAAACCCGTTGGAATTTGTATAACTGCGGATTTTAGTTATCGCATCAAAATCCTCCTGGCTCACGTCCGCGGGTTTTGAAGCATTCGTGTCTATGGCAGTAATCACTTCCGACAGTTTTTTATCTGACTGTATAGTCTGATACTTGTATTGCGGATTTCCGATGCTGTCGTACGTATAAATAACATCACTTATTACCGGAACTTTCATAAGCCCGATATCTATTTGTCCCGGTTGATATCCGGAGTTCTTCATTTCATTTTCCAACCAATCACCCGTCGGCATCATAGCAATTCTATTGGATGTTTCATACATTGCCATTTGCGCCTCAATGTGCGTAAACGTCATGGATTTCGGATGGCTATTCTTCGTATCGTATATACAATCTTGCAACGCTGTAAATGCGGTAAGAAGTGCCTGCGAATGGAAAACTTCGGCGGAAACGTCACCGTTTTTATCCACACAGTTCCAAAAATCTTCCGCTTCTTCATCGGTCACCAACTGCCGCCACCACGGATACACACAGTAGTCCCAATATCCCTTGCCCGACGACCATACGAATGGTGTCGCTTCGTCCTCTTTAATCTCTTCGATAAGCGTGATCAGTTCATTCGTTGTATTGGGCAACTTCCAACCGTTTGCCTCAAACAACTCGTTGTTATATGCCAATCCAGAAATACCGCCCATAAAAGGCACGCTAAAATACCTTGTTTCCCCGTCAATTTCTATGGCGCTGCCGTCGGCATACTGCGGATCGAGTTTTTCAGCGTAGGTCACGTCTTCTCCGTACACCTTTTGACCAAACAGATCGGTCAGGTCCTCAAGTCCGTACTCATAGCCCTTTATGAATTTGTCGCCCTGTGATATGATTTGCCGAAATTGGACATCGCCCGGCAAAAACAGGTCTGTAGGCGTCACTTTCGGCCCCGACTGAATTTTGGAAATTACCGTACTGCTGACCAGCGCCGGATCTTCAATGATTGTGACCGTATAGCCTTCTTCAGCATAATGTTCTTCAAATTTGTCTGCTATTTTCTGAAATGCGCTTGTTCCGTAACCGCCCTCATACAGAGAAATGATTAAGTTCGTTTCCGAATCATCAATTTCTTTGCTGCAGCCTGCTAAAACGGCGCATCCCAAAGCAAAACAAACTAAAAGGCTTACAAATTTTTTCATGGTTTCTTCCTCCTGATTCTTTATCCTTTTAATCCGCCGATCGAAACATTCGACATGATTTTTTTGGAACACAGTATAAATAAGACAAATATGGGGATTACCGAAATCAGCACAGCAGCGAAATATACCGGCTTATTGTTTACGGTTAGTGATGCGTGCTCCAAACGGAATAGCCCTGTGGCCAATGTGGGGTAATCCGTCAAATAAAGATACGGCGCCATATAATCGTTCCATCTGCCGATACATACCATAATAAACATGGCGGAAAGCAGCGGCATGGCCTGCGGAATCATGATGCGCAAAAATACAGTCCAATTTCCACCACCGTCTATAAATACCGCTTCCGCATAAGTCCACGGGATTGCTTTGAACGCCGAGTATAAAATCAAAAACGTACTTGTGCCAATGCTCCCGAGGGCCGTAACCAAATAGAGCGGTGAATTCGTTATTCCCCACAGATGAAAATATTTGTACTCAGCCGCCATAGAACCTATCACGGGCAACATCATGACCGCTATGCTTAAATTGTATAAAAAACCGCAAAACTTAAAGCGGTATTTGGATACGGCATATGCCAACATAGCGGCTGACAGGATATTGAGAAAACCGCCGCCTAACGTAAACCAAAGACTGTTGAACATCATATCCCACAAACCCGTTTCGTACATTGGATTGCTTTTGGGCACTTTCAACACCTTAAACGCTATGCTCCAATTTGAAAACAGCCAATCTTTGGGCAACGAGAACGAATCTCCGTAATATTCGGGCATCGTTTTCAAAGAGTTGATAAACGCCCAAATAAACGGATAAATCAACGTCAGCGACCATAAAAACAGAATAGGAAAAACGATCCACAGTATAATTTTTTCTTGTTGTATCCTTCCGAAAACTTTCAATTGCCCCCTCCCGAGAATTTTAATTTTCAATATTCGACATTTTTGTCTAATTTATTAAGAAAATACTTAGCGACATAAATCACCGGCAACCCGATAACGGTAAAAAACAAGCCTGCTGCCGACGCATAGTTGTAGTTGTGCATCACGACCGTATATTCGTAAATCCAATATGAGATCGTATAGGTGCCCCACTTACCTTGCGTAAAAAGCAAAATCGGCCCACTTGCCGTAAAAATGCCGATAAACTGCAATAAAATCAGAGTGGAAAGCGTCGGCCAAATCAAGGGAACAACGAGTTGCACAAGTTCACGCCAAAAGCCAACCCCGTCCATCTTCCCGCTTTCCAAAATCTCAGCGGGAACACGCGCCATCGTTCCGCTGAATATGACCATATTGTTGGCAAGCCCCGTCCATACCATATATACCATAATCGATTTAAGCGCATAACGGGTGCTATCGAAAAACAGCGGTTGGTTTTGCAACCCGAATATCGTCGCCCAAATTTCCGCCACAGGACCGTTCATAATATTTTTGAACAACGTTACCATGACCATAGCTGAAATAATCGACGGCAAAAAGAACACAATTTGCAAATATCGGTGCAAAAATATCTTTTTATAAAGAAAGTACGAAAAGAGAAGGGATACGGGAAACATAACTATCTGTAGCGCAAAGAACTTTAACGTATTCACAAGCGCTTCCAGCAATGTGGAATTCGAACTGCCGAAATAGCGGAACAAAAAATGGAAATTATCAAATGTAAACGCGTTGTTTTCTTTCTGAAACGCCAACAGGATAACATTGCCGTTGATAAAAACATAAAAAATCAAAAATTGAAGAATCGGAATGCTCACCAAGGCCGCAACAAAACCGATATCTTTCCATGTTTTTTTCGTTATTTTCGTTGTTTTCATTATTTTCGACACTGCCCCCCTTCGCTTTACAATATTTTGTTACAATTATACTTCAT
>ERZ1090880.896-NODE-896-length-15406-cov-5.139991_pt1 | contig 15406 bp, 13 predicted proteins | sample MGYA00478471_ERZ1090880 | MGnify/ENA primary metagenome ERZ1090880 (study PRJEB33644, sample SAMEA5815734) | chicken gut metagenome | biome: Chicken; feature: Gastrointestinal Tract; material: Caecum | place: Ireland | collected 2019-01-01 | study: A study of the... | reverse complement strand
AAGCAGGTCTTATTCGCTTCCCTTAATCTGTAACACATCATTGACAAACCTACAATTTTTCAAAAACTTCGGTAAACCTCCATGTATGTTTCATCACCTGAACCAATGGCGAACCGCAGTAAGTACATACCGTTTCGCCTGCATCCGAAAGCGGCGCACCGCAGTTTGGGCAGTTCAGCGCCAACGCCGCGCCGCTGTCATCAGGCAGCAGGCTGGCATACCGCAGGCAATACCGCTTCTGCCGCAGGACGCCCTTCTCCCGGTATTCTAAAGCCGCCTGATAGACAACGGTCTTTTCCGTCCGCGCACGGTCATATCCGCTGATTACCACATTATGTACCCGAAAGCCCGGCTTCCCGGCGCATACCTGCGCCAATTTCTCTTTCACATACGTTTCAGCAAGAGAGGGATTAAAATCAGGGAAATCCTTTAAAATCTGCAGCAAAAAACGGTATCCATCCCGTTCAGCGATTTTGGTTTTTCCTCCTGCACCTGTATATTTTGCAGGACGGCCGAAGGCGCCGCGCCAAACAAATGTCCCGAATAACGCCGTATTTTCCGGCGAATCCAAAAAAACGCCGTCAGGGCAATCAGGAATACGGCAAACAGCCCTCCAAGAAAAAACAGGATCCCCTTCATTCTGTACACCTCTCCTTTATCATACCGCAGTCTAATCCATACATCCTGCACCTATTCCGCTTTCCTGTCAAGCTGCTCAGACGTCTGCCGTCTGCTGCAAAAAAACAGATAGAGCAAGCCTGCCATATCCGCGACAGCCCATCCAATCGGCACAGAAAGCCAGATCCCCGTTTCCCCGATAAAGGGCGCCAATATATATGCCAGCGCTACACGCAGGCCAAGGGAGATCAGCGTCAGGATCAGGGACATTCCCGGCTTCCGAACCGCACGGTAATATCCGTACAGCAAGAAAAGAAGGCCGATCCCGACGTAGAATGCGCCTTCGATCCGCAGATACTGCGCGCCGATCCGGATGACTTCTGCCTCCTGTGCGCTGACAAACAGCTGCATCAACGGTTCAGCCAGCACAAAGACGGCAGCCGAAATCAAAAGGCAGAACGCCGCAGAAAGCAGAAAGGCACACCGGCTCCCGCGCCGGATGCGCTCTTTTTGCCCTGCACCGTAATTCTGCGCTACAAAGGTGGAAAACGCATTGCCGAAGTCCTGCGCCGGCATATAAGCAAAGGAATCGATCTTCACCGCAGCAGCAAACGCAGCCATTACAGTTGTCCCAAAGGTATTGACCAATCCCTGCACCAAAAGGATGCCGAAATTCATAACGGACTGCTGGATGCAGGTCAGGAAGGAAAAACGGATGATCTCCCGAAGCGCAGAGCGATCCGGACAAAGATCGCCGAATGTTATCCTAAGCTCCGGGCGGCGCAGGAATGTGTAGGCCGCTATGCCGATACCGGATACCGCCTGGGCAATCACTGTTGCAACTGCCGCCCCGGCGACCCCCATCGGCCAAACCGCGACCAGCAGGACATCCAGCACAATGTTCAGTACCGCAGAAATACCAAGGAACACAAGCGGCGTAGACGAATCACCCACCGCCCTAAGAAGGCAGGCAAAAAAATTATAGAGAAAGACAACGGGAATGCCCATAAATATGACCCACAGATAATCGCGAAGCATCTGATAGACCTCCGCCGGAACATTCAGCAAAGACAAGACCGGGTCAATCCACACGAAAACAGCAATACACAAAACCACCGTAACCGCGCCGATGACACAAAACGCCTGTGCAGCATAGTGGCGAAGGCGTCCTGAATCCTTCTCCCCGAACAAAATGGAGAAAAGCGCGCCGGAACCCATGCACAGCCCAATCAGGATAGAAGTGAGAAACGTCATCAGCGTATAGGCCGAACCCACTGCGGCCAGTGGGTTCTTGCCCAGAAAATGCCCCACCACCCATGTGTCCGCAATATTATAAAACTGCTGGAGCAGATTTCCCGCTATCATGGGCAGTGCAAACAAAAGCATGGATTTGGTAATATTCCCCTGTGTTAAATCCCTGCGCATACCATTCCCCCGTTCCCTGCCGTACCATCCGCCGCGTCGTTTAAAAGCAGGCGGGCAAGCTCTCTTTCAAACACCGGCGTCCACCACTCGCGGTAGCCCGCTTTGGTTGGGTGTATTTCATCCGCCATGAATCGGCGGCGCTGCTGCGGCGTTATCCGGTTAAAGTCCATATCGTTCCACAGGTCGATCACAGAAAACTGCATCGCGTCTGCCAAAATGTGCAGCACATCCACCATCTCTTGATAGGATGCGCTGTCATAGCGCGGATTTGTATAAAAGGCAACCGGACAGCGCCACCGCTCCCTTGCCAAACCGACTATGGTCCGAACAGCGCCCGCAACTGTCCGCGCGTCTGCGTCCGGTGCATCCGGCCTTCCAAGCGGGACATTCTGGGATGCATCATTTGTTGAAAGCTGGCATACGAACAGATCCGGAAAAAGCGCAGGGTCCACCCTCTTTAAGCGGCGAACATACGACTGCACGTCTAAATCCGCAAGCGTCGTACCGGAAACAGCTTCTTTTATAGCATGGCATCCGGTTTTTGCGGTGAGCTCGTCCACAAATGAAAAGCCATCCGCCGCGCTTCCGTATGTGACGGACGATCCAAGAAACAAAATCGTTTTCCCCTTTAGTGCATGGCACTGCATTTTAAACCCTTCCTTAAAACCTTCCTTTATTTTTGTCCTTTCTATCATACAGAAAAACAGGGAAAAGTACAAGCAGCTTTTTTCAAAGCAGTCTTTTTGCCCTGTGAATGCCTCCAAACGGCCGCAGAACAGAGCCCCGGCGGACCTTCCCATCGCTCCGCCGGGGCTCCCGTTCCTTTTTTATTCTGCCGAAAAGAAAACCTTCCCTTCAACAGCATACCGCCGCACGCCGAACACCCGCTCAATCACACCCTGTGCGATACAGTCGGCTGTTTCGCCGTCAAAGACGATCTTCCCGCCTTCCAACACCGCCAAGCGGTCGGCATAGCGCACTGCTTGGTTTAGGTTATGCATGACGACAAGCAGCGTTTTTTTCCTCTGCTGTTTCAGCCTGTTCAACAGGCCTAAAAATGTGTGCTCATATTCCATATCCATATACGTCGTCGGCTCATCCATTATCATCACGCGCGTATCCTGCGCCAGCGTCATGGCAAGATAGGCTTTCTGACGCTCGCCCCCGGAAAGTTCGTCCAAATAACGGTCAGAAAAGCCCTCTATTCCTATTGCGCAGACGGCGCTCCAAACCGCCTCTTTGTCCTGCGGCGTCAGGCGCCTTCCAATATCCACATAAGGGCTTCTTCCCATTGTTACAAGCTCTAAGACCGTGATATGCGGACAGGGAAGCGTCTGCGGCAGAAAGGAGAGCAGGCACGCCCGCTCTTTGGGCGGCATTAGGGCAAGATCCCGATTGGAGAAGCGGATCTCCCCTGTATAAGGCATCGTTTGATTGATGCAGGAGACGAGTGTCGACTTGCCGCAGCCGTTTTTCCCAAGAAGGGCCGTCAATTTATGCGGGACAAGCGTTAGGGAGACGCCGTCAAGGATCTCCTTCCTTCGGCGGCGTACGCAAAGATTTCTGATTTCAAGCATGTTCCCGCCTCCTAAGCAAGAGTACCAGAAAAAACGGCGCGCCGGTCAGTGCCATCACAATCCCAACCGGTATTTCCGTCGGTGCAAACAGCGTCCGTCCAAGTGTATCCGCCAGCATGACAACCGTTGCTCCAACCATCGAAGCCAAAACGAGCGTTTTGGTCATCCCGCCGCCGGACAGCTTCCTTGCGATATGCGGCACAATAAGGCCGACAAACCCCAAAAGCCCTGCAAAGCTTACGACCGCCGCAGCAGAAGCCGACGCGCAGATCAAGCAAACCATGCGCAATAGCCGCACACGCACTCCAAGTGACGACGCAAGGCTGTCGCCCAGGCACAGCAGTGAGATTTTTGGAGAAAGCAGCAGCGCCGCACCAAGCGACAGAAAGATCAAGGCTGCCGGGATTATCAGGCTTTTAGCTGTCACGCCGGACAAGCCGCCGACTGAAAAATAATTGTAAACCGCCACCACGTCCGTGTCCAACAGCGAGATAAACGAGATACCGGCGTTTAAAATAGCGGTAAGCGCCATACCGGCAAGAATGATCGTCATTTTAGACGAGCCGATCCGGTTAGCTGTCCATACAATTAAAAGCGTAGCGGCAAATGCGCCGAAAAAAGCAGCGAAGGGAAGGGCATAAAACGCATGCGGAAAGCAAAACAGCGTTAGGATCGTCAAAAAGCCTGCGCCGGAATTTACTCCAATAATATTCGGGCTTGCAAGGCCGTTATCCGTAACAGCCTGCAAAAGCACGCCGGAAACCGAAAGCCCGATCCCAGCCAGAAACGCCGCGAGCATCCGCGGCAGGCGGATGTGCCGGATGATGACCGACAGCTTGGCATCCCCGTCGGAAAACAATCCGGCAAACACTTCGCTTAGCCGCAGCTCTGCGCTGCCAAACCACAGCGCGGCAACCGCAGCGCACAGCATCGCCGCCGCGGCCAGAAGGAAAACGGCGTACCGGCGCAGCAAGCGTCCCCTCTTTTCTTTCTTCTCAACCGTCATATACTATGCCTATTAGATAGCGGTATGCTTCATCCCATCTGGCATTTGGCTTGAATTGGAACAAGTCTTTCGGCAAATAGGCATAGTCCCCGTTTTTTACCGCTGTAAGGCTCTGCCATGCCGGTTCTTCCAAAACCGCGTCCATATACTCTTTTGCGGCGCTTTCTTTTCCCATCGTCGAAAAGAAGATGTAGTCCGGATCCGCCTCGATGATCTCTTCTATGCTCAAGCCGTCAAGCAGGACGGGGGTGTTTTCGGCAATGTTATAGGTTCCAAGCTCTTGAAGCATGGCCGCTGCAAAGTGATCTTTTGCTGTTTTGGCTTTTGTCGACGATGCGCTGGATCCGGCACGGACAAACAGGATGTTTTTCTTGTCCGGGTCTCCGCTTAAGCTGTCCAGCATCGCATCGATGCGCGATTTGACCTCCGTGCCGTTTTTCTGATACGCCGCCGCATCCCCCGTGATATCCGTGCAGATTTTCAGCATATTCAGATACTCCGGGAAGGTATCCACATGGAAGCAAGCGGCCGGGATACCGGCGCTGTTTAGCAGCTCCGCAGTCTCTGTCTGTGCGGCAAGATCCGCCGAACAGATGACAAAGTCCGGCTGTGCATCAATCAGAAGCTCGGTATTGACCGTCTTCCCTGCGCCGTCGTCTACCAAAACGGCGTTTTCATCAGCAAACCCACGCTCTATACTCTCGCCAACCGTTATGGAGACTTCCCCCCCGGCAAGTTCCCAGACCTCTGCAAAGGAGGAAAACAGGACCGCCACATTCTGCGGCTTTGCCTGAAGCACAATGGTGCGCCCCATATCGTCGGTAAACTGGTATCCGCCGGACGCTCCCTTCTGCGGGCTTCCGTCAACCGGGTTCCCGCAGGCGGAAACTGTCAGCACCAGTACTGCCGACAAAACGATCCCCCAAATTTTCTTTCTGTTTTTTAACACGTCGCACCGCCTTTTAAATGTTTTTGCGCGGCAATATTTTCCGCTTTTCGCCGGAGCAGGCCGTCGGACAACAGCTGCGCCTGCACATTGTCAAACCCCAGACGCGCAACGGTATCTGCAAAGCGTTCGCCGGTTATGCCCTGCTCACGGAATAGGAGGATCGCCTTTTCGACGATATCCAGCACCTCGTTTTTATCCGTAAAGACCGGATCAAGATAGCGCCCTCTTGCAACCTTTTTGCCCCAGCGTCCGCCGATATAAATGCGGTAACCGCCGGTATACGCTTCAAAGGCATGGAAGGGGCATTTTTTAAGGCAGCGTCCGCAGTGGTTGCAGATGGTTTCGTCAATTGCGATTTTCCCGTCTACAACCGAAGCAGCCTGAACCGGACACGCCTTTTCAACCTGACATACCTTGCAGCCGCGGCATTTGCCTAAATCCACTTCAGGTACGCGCTGGCCAATGATCCCAAGATCATTTAAGTCCGGTTTTACACAGTTGTTGGGACATCCGCCGACCGCAATTTTAAACTTATGCGGCAGTTTTACGCTGCTGTATCCTTTATAAAAACGCTCGTGTATCTCCTCGGACAGAGCAAACGTATCAATCAGGCCGTACTGGCACGTCGTCCCTTTGCAGGAGACGACCGGCCGAACTTTCGAGCCGGTGCCTCCGGTCTCCAAACCCGACTGTGCTAAAAATGCGCGCAGCGGCTCGATATTGTCGAACGGCACGCCCTGTATTTCAAGTGTCAAGCGCGACGTCATCGTGATTTCCCCGCTGCCGAAACGGCGCGCTGCTTCGGCAATCGCGGCACTTTCCTCCGCTGTGATTTTCCCGTTTCGCGTAATGACGCGGCCGTTAAAGCGGTCGGCGGAATTCTTGTCCCATAAAAAGCCCAATGCCTTTACCCGTGCTATTTCGTCTGCCGGCACTGCGGCGGACGCATTTTTTACACGCACTTCATTAAACGTCGTAGCACCCTCTAAAACAACAGTATGGGTATATCCAGCATATTTCATCCGGTTTTGCAAAAAGTATGCGCGCTTTCCTCTCCTACAGACCAGAAGCAGCTTTTCATCCAAAGGCAGCCCCTCTATCGGCCCATTGACTGCCGTCAGGTCAACATGGCGCGCGCCGCGTATTGCCGGGGCTGGATTGACGTCGATCACCGTAAATCCTTCCGCTTTGCCCTCTGCGTATTCGCGCGGTGTCATGCTGACAAGGTCGCCGTTTATTTTATTCAACAGGACGTATACTGCTTGAACAAACGGATGGATCGCGGTAGAAAACGGCGGCGCATACGCGTAATCCGCATTTTCAAAGTCCTCCAGCACAGCACCCATATTCAACCCGGTCACCGCAATATCGATCATCTTATCCACATTTCCTGCACCGAGCACCTGTGCGCCGAGAAGCTTATGCGTCTGCCTGTCTGCAATCAATTTTGTGATAAAGAAAGAAGCGTCTGGGTAATAATGTGCTTTATCGTCCGTTACGGCAAGCGCCGTGATAACGTCATAACCCGCTTCTTTTGCCTGATCTTCGCAAAGGCCCGTTCTGCCGCAGTTAAGGCCCGGCAGTTTTACAATGCCTGTCCCCAGCACGCCGGGATACGCCTGCTTTCCGCCCGCCAAAATCTGTGCGAGCGTGCGCCCTTCCAGATTGGCGGAAGATCCCATCGGCGACCATTGCCTTGCGCCGGTCAGGCGGTTTGACACCAGCGCACAGTCACCGGCGGCATAAACATCCGGCACATTTGTTTGCAGCGCCTGATCTACGACAACCCTGCCTTTTTCAAGCGTAATGCCGCTGCCCTCCAAAAACGCCGTATTGGGGCGGATCCCTACTGCCATCACAGCCAAACCGCACGGGAGCACGCCGTTTTCCGTACGGACGCCGGACACCTCCGGCCCGCCCTCAAGACACACTGCTTTTGTATTTGTCAGGACGCGGATCCCTTTCTGTGCCAAATGGCGCTTCACATATGCCGCCATCTCCGGGTCTAAAATGTCCGGAAGGATCTGCGGCGCCGCGTCGATCACCGTAACGGAAACGCCTTGCTCTTTCAGATTTTCCGCCATTTCAAGCCCGATGAAGCCGCCGCCTATTACGACGGCCTGATTGACACGCCGCCCGGAAACAAAATCGCGGATTGCTATGGCGTCGTCCGGTGTACGGACTGCGAAAACGCCGTCCAGCCCGATCCCTTCGATATTAGGAAGGATGGGGGAAGCGCCCGTTGCAATGACAAGTTTATCGTAAGCGTAGGAAGAAGCCGCGCCGGTTTCCACCTGTTTTGCCGTTACCGTTTTAGCCGCGCTGTCTACTTTTATGGCTTCCATTCCCGTTACAACCTCTACGCCGGTCAAATCGGCAAATTTCTGCGGCGTGTTGACGATCAATTCTCCTCTGTCCGCAATCAGGCCGCCCACGTAATACGGAAGGCCGCAGCCTGCATACGAAATATCCTTTCCTTTGGTCAGCACGGTAACCTGTGCGCTTCGGTCAGCGCGCTTCAGCTTTGCCGCCGTTTTGGTACCGGCCGCCACGCCGCCGATAATCAGTATTTTCATTTCGATCCATCCTTTCAAAACCATCGCATTTTCGGATGGGGCACTTTCGAACAGCCCCTGTCAATCCATTTGCTCCACCCTATGGCAGCAGTTCACAACGTCCCGGCACTCCGGACGCATTCTGGCGCATACGATCACATCACCGCCATCTATGCGCAGCGCTTTCCCGTTTACCATGGCGTCAGCTATTTTTTTTCTTGCCGCACTGTAAATACGTGTGACAGTCGTACGCCCAACGCCCATCTTCTCTGCGCATGCCGTCTGGTCATACTGTTCGTAATCGATCAGCCGGACCGCCTCATATTCGTCAAAGCCTAACACCACCTCGCCGTCCGGCGGCTGCTGTGTTGGTGCAAAATGCCGTATTTTGGGTTTGGAGCAAATCCGCCTGCACTTTTCGGGTCTGGACATCCTGAGCCTCCTTTTGTTTTCCTGTTATCAGCATAACCGAATTATGAACATATGTCAATAAAAAATTGAAAAATGCGAAATAGATTTTGATCGGAGCATGACAGCGAAAGAAAAGGTGCTGGAAAAAGGAAACTGCATAGGCTCCGGACAGCACAAAAATAGCAGCCATATGGATTTTGTAACAGCCTTATCCGAAGATGATATTACAACAGGTTATGCATTCAGAAAGGAAACCATAGCAAAAGCGGGCGCAGCTTTTTTTGAACAGCTGCGCCCGCTTTTAACCTCTTTTGTCTATCCCTATTATTCTTTTACGGTATAGCCCTCATCCTCGACTGCCTTTTTCAGCGCGGCGTCGGAAACGTCGGCCTTCAGTTTCAGCACAGCCGTTCCGGTTTCGTGACTGACGACCGCTTCTTCCACCTCGTCAAAGGCCTCCAGCGCCTTTTTTACACGCGCTTCACAATGTGCACACATCATCCCGTCGATCTTCATTGTTTTTTCCATTGTTGCTTTCTCCTTTTTGTGTTTGATTTTTATTTTCTTATCCCGCTTTGTGCTGCGGATATGGAACAGGTTTAAGCGCAGTGCATTCGTCACCACACAGAAGCTTGACAAACTCATAGCCGCCGCGCCAAACATTGGATTCAGCCGCCATCCAAACAGCGGGATCCAGACGCCAGCTGCCAGCGGAATCCCTATGACATTATAAATAAACGCCCAAAACAGGTTTTCATGAATATTGCGAAGCGTAGCCCGACTCAGACGGATTGCCGCCGGGACATCCAAGAGGCGGCTTTTCATCAAGACTACATCTGCGGCATCGATGGCAATATCTGTCCCCGCACCGATTGCGATCCCCACGTCTGCGCGGGTCAGGGCCGGCGCATCATTGATCCCGTCGCCAACCATTGCAACCTTCCCTTTTTCCTTAAAGCGGCGGATTACGCTCTCTTTTCCCTCCGGCAATACGCCTGCAATCACCTCGTCTACACCGGCCTGCCTGCCGACAGCCTGTGCCGTCCGCTCGTTGTCCCCGGTCAGCATGACAACGTGAATCCCCATATTTTGGAGTTCCTTTACCGCCTGCGGGCTATCCTCCTTGATCATATCCGCCACAGCGATGATACCAATAAACCGCCCGTCTTCCGCAAAAAACAGTGGTGTTTTCCCCTCTTCTGCCAGCTGTCCTGCGGCTTCTTCCATCTCTTGCGGCACTTCTGCGTTATCCCGGATAAAGCGCAGGTTCCCTCCATACAGCTTCTTTCCATCCAATACCGCAGAAAGCCCATTTCCCGGAAGCGCGCGGAAATCTGAAACATCCGCCGCAGAAAGCCCGTCTGCCTGTGCTTTGCGCAAAATCGCCTTGGCCAAAGGATGCTCGCTTTTGTGTTCCAGCGCATATGCAGTCTGTAGCAGGAAGCTCTCCTGCACACCCGCCGCCGGGAGGATGTCTGTTACCGCCGGTTCCCCGCTTGTAATGGTGCCGGTTTTATCCAGTACCACAATTTGAGTCCTCCCTGTGGTTTCAAGCGATTCCGCCGTTTTAAACAGGATACCGTGCTTTGCGCCCACGCCGTTGCCCACCATGATGGCCACCGGCGTCGCAAGCCCCAACGCACAAGGGCAGCTGATAACCAAAACGGAAATACCGCGCGCCAATGCGGATCCCATACTGTCGCCAAGCAGAAGCCAAACCAAAATTGTCACAGCTGCAATCGCAATGACTACCGGTACAAATACGCCGGAAACTTTATCCGCCACTTTTGCAATCGGCGCTTTTGTCGCCGCCGCATCGCTCACCATCCGGATGATCTGCGACAGTGTCGTATCTTCTCCCACGCGGGTTGCCTCACAGCGGATAAATCCGGATTGGTTTACAGTAGCAGCCGAAACGGCGTCCCCTTCTTTTTTATCCACCGGGATGCTCTCCCCAGTCAGCGCCGCTTCATTTACTGCACTGCTTCCCTCAAGAATGACGCCGTCTACCGGGATATTTTCTCCCGGGCGCACGACAAATACATCCCCTTTTTTCACTTGTTCAATGGCTACCGTCTGTTCAGCTCCATTTTTCACAATAGTGGCCGTTTTCGGGGCCAGTTTCATCAGCCCTTTCAATGCATCGGTCGTCTTCCCCTTTGAACGCGCCTCCAGCATTTTCCCTACGGTAATCAGCGTTAAGATCATGGCGGCCGACTCAAAATAGAACTCATGCATATACGTCATGACAGCATTCATATCCCCATGAAGCTGGGCGTCCGTCATAGCGAACAGCGCATAAGTGCTGTATACGAATGCCGCGCCGGCGCCAAGCGCCACCAGCGTATCCATATTGGGCGCCCTGTGGATAAGGCTTTTGAACCCGCTTATAAAAAAGCGCTGGTTGATTACCATGACGGCCGCTGTCAGAAGCAGCTGGATCAGCCCCATTGCCACATGGTTGTCGGCCAAAGCCGCCGGAAGCGGCCAATTCCACATCATATGCCCCATTGATATATACATCAAGACGGCCAAAAAGACAAGGGAAGCAACAAGCCGCCGCAAAAGCGCCGGCGTCTCATGGTCTGCAAGCGCATCTTCTCCAGCGGACACCGTTTTTTCCGCAGCGGTCCCTTTTTGGGATGCGCCGTATCCCGCCTCCTCCACGGCGGCAATGATGCTTTCGGGAGAAGCGGTCCCCTCCACGCCCATTGAATTGGTCAAAAGGCTTACCGAACAGGACGTAACCCCCGGAACCTTGGATACCGCCTTTTCAACACGGGCGCTGCAGGCTGCACAGCTCATCCCGGTTACTGTGTACTGTTCCATACTAAAACAAACCTCCTCTACTGCGGCCAAAACAGCGCCGCTTTCTTCTTTTAGGATGACCGGCAAACGCACCCGTTCACTTCATCAGCTTTTGCAGCGTTGTGACAAGTTCGTCGACCACATCGTCCTTCCCCTCTTGAATATCCTTTACCACACAGGTGCGGATATGGTTAGCCAACAGCTCTTTGCTGAAAGCGTTCAATGCGGCGCTTGCCGCCGCAGCCTGCGCCAAGATATCAATACAATATGCGTTTTTTTCTACCATTCCCTTTATTCCGCGCACCTGTCCCTCAATCCGGTTCAACCGGTGGATCAAGCTTTTATATTCCTCTTCTGTCCGCTCTTTTGTTTTATGGCAGGGACAACACTCTTTTTCCATTACAAAACTTCCGCCCCTTTCATCAGAATCAAAACATACCCCATCCGGGTATGTTTTGATTATATACCCCCATAGGGTATTTGTCAAGCCCTATTTTCTCAGATAGCAAAAAAGCAGGCGTCCATCCCTGCGGGCATTTTCCACCGCACAGTCTCACTATGCTATTTTCCCCGAATCGGCGCTGTTTTTCCAAGAGTCCTATCAAATTTCCCATATTGCTTGACAAACACAAAAAGATCAACAGACTCATTGACATACTATTTTTACATGTTGATGTGCAAAAGGAGAGTTCTTCCCCGCTTTCTGCAAAATAAGCGGGAGATCATATTGTCTCAGCCAAACCATATACGGCGGGACATGCCGACGATATCTCCGCAGGCTTTCCGGCCGAAAGACTTGTTTGCTCTGCCGCTTCGGCTATGCTCCATCACTTTCCCCATTGCAGAAAGCCGGGAAGTTGTGTATAGTAAAAAAAGCGGAGGGAAGTTTTCCGAAGCAGGAAAATGCGGAGCAGCAAAGTCACTGGTGCGGATCAGCGGCTCATAGAAAGGATAGGATGATACGATGATAACACGGGATGAAGCATGGGAGCTTTTAACAGAATATAACAAAGAGCCCTTTCATCTACAGCACGCCAAAACAGTAGAGGGCGTTATGCGCTGGTATGCAAAGCAGCTTGGCTACGAGGATGAAATTGATTTTTGGGGATTGGCCGGGCTTTTGCATGATCTTGATTTCGAACAGTACCCAGAAGAGCACTGCATCAAAGCACAGGAAATTATGCGGTCACGCGGTTTGGACGAACGCCTGATCCACGCTGTGGCAAGCCACGGATATGGCCTTAGCGTGGACATCAAGCCGGAGCACCCCATGGAAAAGGTTCTCTACGCTGTCGACGAGCTGACCGGTCTGATCGGGGCGGCAGCCCTGATGCGCCCATCCAAGAGCGTCTCCGACCTTGAGGTAAAATCGCTTAAGAAAAAATACAAATCCAAAAATTTTGCCGCGGGATGTTCGCGCGAAGTAATAGAACGCGGCGCGGAAATGATGGGGATCTCCCTTGACGATCTGATGGAGCAGACCATTTTGGCAATGCGAAGCTGTGAAGAAGCATCGGCTTCTATGGATGAAATGCATAGAAGCTGATCCCTCCGGTTTTGGCAGCACTCTGACACAGCCCATTCGAACCGGCATAGATATAAAGACGGAAGGCGCAGCATCATAGAGATACTGCGCCTTCCGTCGCTTTAATGGCCCAATGTCAAAGGGGCCGTTTTTTCTCCTACAGCAAAATCCCATCCGGACTGATCCGGACAATTTCCCTGCCGCACTTTTGCGCATAGCGGACCGTCTGCATGGTTCCGCCCCGCTTCCCATCGAAAACCGCAACCAACCTGCTGGCGCGATCGACAATATAGCGGTTGCGCTTATAAAAATTTTCAATAGTAGGACTGTCGCTTAAATACGTAATACGCTGTGCGCTGTCCAAAATGGCGTGGTAGCGCACCTGATCTTCCCGGCGCCATTTCCGTTCCTGCCCGATAAAAGGCACCGCAATCTCAAGGATCAGGCCGGGGCATTCCTTTTGCAAAATCAAAACCGCTTCCGCCGCATAGGTATCGGCCCCCAAAGCGCCGCCGCAGATGAAGTGCGTCATTCCGTCTTTTGCCGCCCGCACGGCTTGCCGAAGCAGCTCTTCTTTTAAGCGGAGGCAGTCCGGATGTCTCTCGTTTGAGCCATACGGCAGCTTTTCCGGCCGGTATCCTGTAAAACCGCATATTTTTCCCATCGTATCCCCTCAAGGGCAGCGGGCATACCCCCGCAGCCTATGTTAGTATTTTTTCTTCCAGAAGATATAGGCGACAATCCCTACAATGCCGGCCGACAGTGCAAGAGCAAACCCCGTATACGGGATAAAGCGGTTTAAATCCTGCATATTCATTCCATAGAAGCTGAAAATCATCGTCGGGATCTCCATCAATACGGTTACGATCGTCAGCGTTTTCATCACTTGATTCAAATTGTTCGAAATGATGGAAGAAAAGGCGTCCATGGTTTCCTGCAAAATGCTTGAATACGTACCGGACATTTCAACCGCCTGCCTGAATTCGATCAATACGTCCTCAAGCAGATCCTGATCTTCTTCATAGAGTTTGATGACGCGGCCTCTATATATCTTTTCCAGCGTGATTTCATTTGCCTTTAACGAAGTAGAAAAATAAACCAAAGATTTTTGCAGGCCCGTCATCTGCACCAATTTTTTATTCTGCATAGATCGGTGCAGCTCCGATTCCATTTGTGAAGTCAACTTATTGATATGCTTTAACCGGAACAAAAAGCTCTGTGCCACCCGCAGCAAAAGCATAAGCAAAAACCGGGTCTTCATCGCCGTCTGCACATTGCGTACAACGCCCTGCGCGACATCCTCAACTGCCGTGATCTGATTCAGGCAGATGGTTACGACACTCGACTTTGTAACGATAATGCCAAGCGGCATCGTGGTGTACACCAGCGTATTATCCGCCTCTGTTACGGCAATAGGCGTATCTATGATGATCAGCGTCTGATCATCCTCCACCTCCACGCGCGACGACTCCTCTTCGTCAAGGGCCGCGCTCACAAAACTGCGGTCAAGGGAAAGCTCTTCCGTCAAATAGGCGATTTCCTCCGGGGTGGGGCTGACTACATTAATCCAGCAGCCCTCAGAAAAAGTATCGATCCGTTTTATAACATTGTCAATGGTTTTATAAAATCAGTGCACTCTGGCATCCCCCTCTTTTTTACACAACAAAACCGCCGCGTCTGCGGCGGTTTGTCCGCTGTCGTTTACTTAAATAATTTTAAAATATCCATAAAATCATCTTCATTGCCCGGTACGGCAGCGGCAGTATTGTTTAAGATATCCGCCGCCAGCGAATCGGAAGCCGGCTTTGGCTTATCAAAACCGGTTGCAATGACGGTAATCTGCATTTCATCATTGAAGCTTTCATTAAACGCAACGCCCCAGTAAATCTGTGCATCCGGATCCGCCGCGTCGGAAATCATCTGCGATGCAAACGCAGCGTCATCCAAATCAATATCCGGCGAAGCCGTGATATTGATAATCAAACCGCGCGCGCCGTCAATAGAGGTTTCCAAAAGCGGGCTGGAAATAGCAGCCAAAGCAGCCTGCTCCGCCTTGTCTTTTCCGGCGGCATGTCCAACGCCCATATGCGCAAGCCCCGCATCGCGCATTACTTCACAGAGATCCGCGAAATCCAGATTGATCTGGCCAGACGTCTGGATCAATTCCGCAATGCTTTGCACGCCCTGCATCAAAACCTCATCCGCCGCTTTAAACGCATTGATCAGCGTCAGCTTCTGATCTGAAATCAATTTCAAGCGCTCATTCGGGATCACCACGAGCGAATCCACATGGCGGCTCAGCTCTTCAATCCCCTGATCGGCGCACTCTCCGCGGCGCTTGCCCTCAAACAAAAACGGCTTGGTTACCACGCCGACCGTCAGGATACCCATCTCGCGCGCAATTTCCGCTACGACCGGGGCGGCGCCTGTCCCAGTACCGCCGCCCATGCCAGCGGTAATAAAAATCATCTGCGACCCCTTTAAAATCGAAGCGATTTCATCCCGGCTTTCCTCCGCCGCCAGTGCGCCCTG
>ERZ1090880.891-NODE-891-length-15468-cov-4.846234_pt1 | contig 15468 bp, 8 predicted proteins | sample MGYA00478471_ERZ1090880 | MGnify/ENA primary metagenome ERZ1090880 (study PRJEB33644, sample SAMEA5815734) | chicken gut metagenome | biome: Chicken; feature: Gastrointestinal Tract; material: Caecum | place: Ireland | collected 2019-01-01 | study: A study of the... | reverse complement strand
TAAGAGACAGCTGTGAGGTTGTTCGCAATCCACAAAATGATTTGCATGGAGACACAGCTCAAATTATATTAAGAGCAATAGGGCGCATACTAAACGGTGGAAAAGATGTAACCATTACAGATAACGGAGTTGTATCTGAGTTTCCCAGACTAAAGTTTATTTGCCTTGTCAGAGACAGAAAGGACTCATTCACGCTTCCGCCTGCTTTTATTTACTCCCCGTCTGCAACAGAGCTTGGAGCTTACTCATTATTAGGCCCCCTGTGTTCGCCAGAAGCACTAAAAGGAATCAAAGAAATGCCTGGCAGATTTTCTGGCTATCTACTCTCAACAGGCGTGGACCTGGCAAAAGCAGGATTTAGCACCTACACACCTTGGCGCTTCGACCAAGAGTTCTTGGTAAACAGCTTTGAGAAGCTAGGAAACTTGTACAAATACACAACATACAACCTGTACAATTTTAATATACTCAGTGCAGATAAGCCAAAATCCGAATCTTTCAAGGACGGCTCACAGGGTTTCAAGCCAAAGGCCAAAGACACAGAGACAGGGCCCGAACAAGCAAAGCAAGCTCAGCCACAGCAATCAACACCACAGCCAGTACAACAATCAAATGCAACCTATCCATTAGAGATAGAGTTAAACAAGCAGTTCGCAGCTAAGCCAAGTATAGCAGCAACGAGTCTATCAATGATACAGAAAGTTTATGGGGACGAGGGGTTAGCCAATGAGCTTAAAAACTTTACACCCGAAGGCAGACAAAAATATTTAAAACTTCTCAAAGAATACAACGAGCTTTCCAGAAAGCATAAAAAACAATCCAAATAAGGAGGTGAGACACCGTGCCAAACGACTTTGACAGCTATACAATTTTACCTGATGATGAAGAGCCTGAGGATACCTACTATGACGACGACCCAGAAATGCTAGGCGACGATGACTACGGAATGGAACAGAAGCCTAAACAGCAACAGGGAGCACCTGAGAAACCTGAAATAGCTCCTGAACCAGAGCAGCCGGCATACACATTTATGCAGATGAATCCCCTAGCAGTCGTATCTTTAATAGGGGACTTAGCAGAGGAATTAGAGCAGAAGAAAGCAAGCACCCTACGCAAAGCGCAGAGCATTTTTATTGCAGGCATAGTGTTAAGCCCAAGGACACAAGCCGATAATAACGCAAAGAAGAAAGCCGCAGGGCGAATTGCAGCCAACCAATCAATTATCAATCAAGCCTTCACACCACAAGTAATCGACACACTTATTAACTACAGTGTTAAGACTGGAATCGGACTCACCGAGCCGAGTAAAGATGATGAAGGAAAGGTAATCCTAAACAATGAAGGCAAGCCGGCGAAGTTTACTAGAACGCTGTTAGGGCGCACAATTCAGCGTTATCCCTCTGTTGTAGACGTTACTAATTACATCATCTCCGGCCTCCAAATGGTTATTGGTACAGAGATAAAGTCAGCAACAGAATCAGACGGACACACAATTCACAGTCTACTAAGCCAGCTGAACACCTCAGCCATATCAAACAATTTCCAGCTTCGTGAAGTACAGGACACGCACAAGGGTGTCGGTGCCTTTGACGAAACTCCAGAAGAAAGGGCCGCAAGAGAAGCCGCTTACAAGCAAGACGAGGAAATGATGAATCGTGTTGCCCAAGAGCTTAGTAAACTATCCCAAGACGAGCGCAAGCAGATAGTAGACGAAGCAAAGAATGAGCGAGAAGTAAATGAAGCAACTTCCATTCAGTCACAAGAAGATACCGACTTCAAGGACTACAGTGCTGAGATTCAGAAAAGCGAGTTAGTCAGCAAAATCGAGACAGCCGCAATGCAGATAATGAACGTCTACGACAGTTTATTTGAGTCTTGCATAGCATTAGGTAGAATCTTTGGTGTCCTGACACTTAACTTTGATAAACAGCAAGGAAAAGTAACCGGCCGAGTAGTTAGAGCGTATTCTGATAATAGAAAAATCTACTTAGATAGTTCAAAAGATACAGCCAGTAACAATGCAATCATAGTTACCGACTGGTGGAGAGACTTCATTGTAAAAGAAGAAATACTTCCCGGTGTAAGAGAGATAAAGAATGTAGCAAGAAAACAGCAGGTGCCGAACTTAGAGAACATCAGCATGGGAATAAATTATTATCCCCACTTCATTCTCAATTACGCCCTAGGCTTTGTCAAGGGGCAGCGGCACGTAAAGTGGAACACCTTCCGTAAGGCCCTAGAGCAAGATGTAAAAGACCGGTTATACAAGATTTCAAAACAAAAACTCTCCAACGGAATCACAGGCTACAACTATATCAGTGAGAAAGAGTCCCGTGAAAGAATAGTTCGTGCCTTTACGACATCAGCACTTATCCTAACAGGTGATGTTGGCTTAAAGAACTTTCAAGTGCGAATCTCAACGAACACATCACTGAGCCGGGCCGGGAACGGAAGGTCAGAATTTGACCTTCAGCGCAACCTAGAAGGAATCGAAGTTCAAGGCCGTTTTATCAACGGTAAAGCCGTAGAAGGGCCAATATACGACCTACAGGGCTACATCAGTAAGGACACCTTCCTAGGCAAACCTAACTGGGCCTACCAAGCCCTAGGTAGAATCTACGGTGGCGGAGTCAAGCCCGACTTAATGGCAGGTGTTCCCATCGGTCAAACAGTTGAGGGTGACCTAGTTTACCTGCAAGTCGGTGTGGACAATACGCAGATAGGCATAGGTTTATTTGCTGGCTCCCGTTCCGGTAAAGGTGTACAAACCCTAAGTACCCTTTGTGCAGCCTACGGTGGCGGCGCAGGTGTAGCATACATCGACAATAAGCCCGATATGGCCACAATTTTCTGGGACCTAGAAAATAGTCATCAAGGCTTACATACGCTATCCCTAGACACAACAGATGACAGGCCTCGTATCGACCAATACGGTAAAGCACACAGAGCAATCGACGTACTCAACGAAAGAGGCTTTCCTGACTTAGCTTCACACAGTACACCTTTGTTGTACGCAAAAGCCTTACAGCTAATGACTCTTACATCAATCGCCCGAACAAAGATAGCGAAGAAAACGCCATTGTTCTGGATAATGGACGAGCTAACAATCGCCCAATCAAAGATGAAGTCATTCTGTGATATGCTAGAGAAGTTTAAGAGTGAGCCAAAGCCCTTGAAGGGAGACGCAACTCCCGAAGCAAAAGAGAAGTACGTTAAAGCAGTTGAGTATCATAAATGGTATGAGTACCTAGACCACCTTCGCTCAGGTATCGAAACCAATGTAAATGCGACATTCGGCCAAGCAAACACAGTAGTAATGTTAATCGGTCAAAGCCCTGAAAACCTAGATTCCGGCAAAACAGGTGGCACTCCCTTAAGTGCTTTGTTCAATATTTTAAACACGAACTGCTTAGCCTACATGGCTGGCAGAGGCTTACAGGGGGTCAACGTAATAGGCACAAAAGCCCTACAACGTAAAAGCCCAACCCTTTCCAAACTTGTAGAGAACAACAGATTCTTTGAGTTAAGAAAGTCAATGAGAGCAAACGCCACAGGGGACGAAGCAAAGAACTATAGCAGTACAGTTTTCAAGCCTTTCTTGACAGTCAACACCAACAACTACATGGACGCTTGTTGGACAGGCGGTATCGGCAAGACCTATGGTTACGACAGTACCCGTCCTAATGACAAGCAAATGCTTGAGAATTACAGAATGAGCCTACACGCAAACTTAGGTGACCCAGCCAATCCAGGTGATGTAGTTCACAGAGGAACGGGTTTCTACGGTTTATTGGAGACCTATATGGGACACATACAGAATCCCCGTGAACGTCAAGCGGCTACCGATGAAGCTTTAAGTCGTGGGTATAGACAAATCGAAGAAGCCCTTACACTTTTACACATTTTAGGGGACGGGAACATCTTCGGTTATCAAACCGTAGAAGATTTCTTTTACGACCTAGACCCAGAAAAGAATTTCTGTTCACTTGCAGAAGTTGAGTCTTACATTGAGACACATCAGAGCGGTGCACCTTCTTCCTTAGAGGGAGGTTCCGAAGGTGGTGATGGCGGCTACGGCGATGGAATCGGCATAGGGGAGGACGATAATTCCACCGAGCAGCAAAATTCCCAGCAGTCAATACAGCAAAGACAGACAACTTCCGAACAGTCGAATGAAGATAACGAAGATGGTGACTTGACTCCCGTAGACTTAGGCGAAGATGAGGAAGAAGATGAGTTCGCACACTTCTCAGGAGCAGAACGTGCCGACACAATTAGGGAAAAGCTAGACGCTGAATTTGAGGCCAAGGACGAAGAAGAAAACGACCTCGACGCAATGCGTAACTACCAACAGCGTGAATCGGAGCGACAGCAGGCAGTAGACTTTGGTACCAAGCGTAGAAAGCGGAGCAAGAACGAAGGAGCAGTTTATCAGAATACAGCAGACTTCGACCCTTCAAATGTAGACGAAAAGACCGGGCAAGTCAAGGTAGACAGTAAAATTTATCGAGACTGCCTACAGGAAGAACTCAAAGTAGTTGACAATAAATTTAGCTATTCCAACAAGTTCCTCAATCGTTATGGAAGTGCTCGGCACTACCAAGAGCGTCAAAAGGCGTTAATTAGTGTTATCAAGTCAGGCTCCCAGACACGTTCATGTGAGACAGTTTATTTGGGGGCAGACGACATAGTTATTAACGACGTTTCCTTTGGTCGTTGTCAAGGATATGGGGATATGTGGTACTTCAACCTTCTTGACGGATTTGATTTTAACTTATTCTTCAAGAACTTTAAGTACATCAAGCTCTTGCACCTAGACAGTGACGCTTACAGCCTATTGCAAGAACAGCTCAGCCAATACGGCTACGGAGCAATTGAGCAAGTTTTCAGAATAGAGACGAGCCTTCAAATAGTATACTTCCCTGATGTAAATGCTGGTGGACTCCAGAAGGTTACACGCGACATTACTTCACGAGCCAAGTACATCAAGGCAGAGGAAAAGCGTTACAAAGAGGAAGAAGAAGCAGCCCGTGCTCTTGAAGAGAGCTTCCTATTTGGTGGCAACCTAAATAATGGAACAGGTAAGCAAATACTTCGCAATAATGCAAAGAACCAGAGCAGAGCGAGGGCTGCTAACAGTGATAAGAGAACGAGTCCTAAAGCAAGAAGTCGGGCCAGGCAAATGACACAGAGAGGGACAAGGGCAATGGCAGTAGGAGCGACAGCTTTCGTGCTCCGTATGCCAGGAAAAGTCTTCCGATTTTTCAAAGATTCAGTTAGAGAAGCAAGACAAGGATTCTAACGTTTAATGGAGCCATAACCAACAGAGTTACGGCTCCATTTTGTAAAGAAAATAAGATTAAGCGAAAATTTTGCGCCTTCCAAGGAGAGAGAGACATGGGCCTTGTACATGAACAGCAGATAGGTGAGTCAAAAACGAGACAGACTGTATTTAAAGATACGTACCTGATAAATGTAAACAATTTAAAGCATACAATACGCAGTACCATCGCAGTTATAGGCCCCAGAGGGCTAAAACAAAGCTCTTCAGAGCATAAAGAAATACAGCGAGCACTACAGCACCTTACCGACTATTACTCCTATCTTCCCAACTTTAATGCACAGTCTTACGCATTTGCAGAAATTGACTTTGCAGGGGACAGAGAAGTCAGCGGTAACGCTTTTCATAAAGTTCATGCTCCTAATATTTATAATATAGACACATTCGAGTACCTTCTTCCCCTGTATGAGCTAGACGATGAATATTGTGTTTGCCTGTGTTACACAGAAGCAGTCAATAAGCCGGAGCTAGACATAAAGCTCTTGCCAATAGGTGTAATGTTCCGATTACTTGAGCAGCCTCTCAGTAAGCTAAGCCTTTTTCTACAGCAAGATAAAGAACTCTACCGAGAAGATTACGTTACAAATGGAGTAAACACCTTTGAAAATAGCACAATGAGCCTTTTGAGTGACTATCAAGACGTTTTAGAGAACTACAGTTTGCTAAGTGATGACGGATTTACCTCAACACCAGTCATAAAAGCCACAGTAACGTCAGACAGATGTTTAGTGGCGGTAGGTGATTACAGTGCAGCTTGCTCAATGTACTTTCTCAACCTAGATGGCGTCAAGCACATTATCAATACCTGTGCAACAGAACTCTACAGCCCTTCAACAACCTACATACTTAATTGGCAAAACTTAGACGACCTGTCACTTACAAAGTTGTTCTCACAGGGAGTCAAACTAATCCTCTCTGAAAATATGGAGATACAGAACGCACAAATAGACACCTTATATAACTACTTAAACAGCTATTGCAATATGAGCAGTGACCTGTATTCTTTTCGAATCAGCACGCACATAAACTCAAGACGAGTAGAGTTAGTAGCTACACCTGACAGCTTAACTAAGAACAGCTACACAGCTAATAAGATTGCTGATATATTTCTGAACTGCCTAAGACGAGAAGGCATTTCTTATACAGACGACACAGTTATATTTCTTTCAGACCTACGCTTAAGAATAACTTCCAGCGAGGGCTATAGCGAACTAGGAATCATAGACAAGCTACCTGATGAGGTAGTAACAATCGTAGTAGAGCAAGTAGCATTGAGACGCAATCACGCACAATACCGACACAGAATTTCATTCAGCCAAAACGAAAAATACCAATACTTGGAGCCAATACAGAGACACCTAACAAGCAAAAGCTTATTAGAATACTTATGCAAGTTAATACCTAGCGAATTAAGAAATAGCTAGTATGCCACGGGAGACAACATGAGAAATAACGACTACGAGCCTAGAACGCAATACTGTATTACTGCAAATTTTAATGATTTCCGAACTCTTGAAGCACTACTGGCCACTAAGCCATATGCAGTACCTATACATAGTGAGCCTTCTGTATTTGTTTATGGCCCCGATGAAATAACGAAGTCTCCCAATCCATTGAGAACAGCTATGCAGTTTCTAACTGGCTCAAACAGCGCGAGACTAGACTTTGCACCAACATTTTCTGATACTAATGTCAAAGAAATAGAGCTAACAGAAGCCTATCAGCTACGAACACATACGAGCCTAAATGCTCACAGAGCAGCTTTAGCAGTTCCCTTATACAAGCTAACAGATGAATACATCGTAGCTTTGATACTCTTGATAAAGCACGGTATTCCCAAAGCACAAGTCAGACTCTACAGCACAGAAATCTTTATCAACCTTGTCTGCGGCTATGAGCAAGTAATCTCTCAAGGGGGATGCCAAACATCAGAAGTTAATACAATCAAGTTCCTACTACAGCCTAGCAAGTTTCTAACGAAGCCAATACAAGACTTTATCGAACCCAAAAAAGTAGTCAACAACTACGAGAGTTTATTAGAGTCGCAGCTTGATATACTCTACAATTACAATATGTTTCTAGGCGACCTAGCGGATGGGGCCGGGCGACAATCGTTAAACGTCTATCATTATGGTAATGGCTACATTGCCAAAGATATCAATGGTCCCGTACTTGACGACAATGTATACTATGTAGACCTGGATGGCTGTAAAAGCACCTTAAACGCAACTTTCGTAACATCACTGTTATTCGCAACTGCTTACGCCTACCGATGGCAGCAGTTAGATGAGCCTACACTAGCCTTGTTGCTATGTAGTGTCAACGGGTTAGTGTTCAGCCAGGAAAGAGAGCACTTGTTAAAACAAGTAGAAACGCTTTACAACTTCTATGATACCTACCTTAATACAGACAGTACCTATTACTCAAAGCGACTCTTAGCACTACTAAGAGAGCATAGCATACGTTTAGTGTTTGGTCTAGGCAGTTTATTAGATAGTCCCGAAGCTGTCAGCTTTGTGGCCAACATAATTAAGTGTCATGTAAAGTCAAGTGACTACATAAATTTGGTTGTTCTAAATGATAATGACTTTAACCAGTTACCTCTTGATATGAGTTCTGTATACTCAAAGTCAGTTAAGTATGTAGTATACAGTGGCCTAGAGTATCAACCCTATAAACATTACTTAATTGTTCACTCCGAGCAGACACAGATACGTAAAAAGATAGAACTCGTAGCCAATAATTTAAACACAGAGACCATAGCAAAATCACTCATGAAAGCATTAAAGGAGCAGTCCAATGAACAAGCCTGAATATACAATTATAGTTGAGAGTAACAAGCACAGTTTTGTAGGTTTAATTACAGACACCTATGCAAGTGTAAAAGATTATGAAGGCTTTGTCACTAAGCTAATGCTAGACGAGCTTTCCGAGTTTGGTGCCGCAAAGACACCTACGTTTTCGTCAGCTAGTGCCCATGAGTGCAGGCCAATGTATGCTTTTACACTTTATACCCAAAGAGATAACCCCAGCAACCTAGCGATACCCTTACGTCTACTAAATGATGATATGATACTTGCCTTTTGGAGTTTCCATATGCAAACATCAATAGTAGCACTTCCGTTAGATTACTTACTAGCACAGTTCCCTGATGTGATATTCACCTGTGTGTCGGACTTCGATTCTAAAGATGAGCAAGACATCATAAACCACAAGTTATTATTCACCTTGTTAGACAGACGTATTTATGATATATCAAATTACAAAGTAGAAGTCTTTCAAGACGACCTTTACACTTGTGATGAGAACTATCAAGATGTTTTTGAGAACCTTAACATGTTTTATGGGGACGACAAAGAGTTAGCCGGCTATCACATTCGGAAGTTTACCAGCCATAAATCACTATTAGACGTCCAAATGTCTAGCCACTTAACTCCCAGAGGCTTGTTAGACCTCCAAAACATTAAACACATAGTACCCTCCTCTTTAACTTATTACTTAGACACAAAAGCACAATTTGTAGAAGATTATAACTGTGTAAACTTTGAAATATTGCACCCTTTAGATATGCTCATGCTTTTAGGTGGCATAGGTGTCAAACTAATACTCTCTGATAACAAAGAGCAACTTCACCGTCAGCTTAAGTGGCTCGATAACTTTTATGCAGTCACACTTCTGCTAATTCATCGAGCCGTCCAGGTACCAAAGTGTGAGTATTATTTAACATTAAGGCTAACTCCTAAGACATATATTGAGAATCCTGAAGTAAAAGAGTTAATCGCTAAGTTCGTTTACAACATACCTATGAACATAAAAGCGTACAGTGAGTCTACTAAAGACTACCGACAAAAGCATTTAATCGCTCTGAACAAAGTTGTATATGTAGAGTTCATTGACACGTACCCCAGCAGTACAGAGATACTTTCCGCGAGTGTTGATGTTGAGAAGCAAAAACAACTAAACCTAAGATATGCAAGGTACTATTTCAGTGTAAATTCAAGAACCCTGTACAAGCAAGAGCTAGATACAGAGTTAAAGGCAATAAAGTCCTTCACACATGATGATAATTCGCACAGTTTAATAGCACTCCTAAATCAAGACGCAGAGCGTTTTGCACAAGCACATAACACCTGAAAGCGAGACATACTTATGAGCACAGCGTAAGCCTGTTAGTGTCAATAAGCATGAAAAAGGCGAGAACACTAATATTTCGCAACGAAGAGCTGTGCAGTTTGTTGGCCAATGCAATATAAAATCAATCCTAGGAACACTTAAGTTCACAATCAATCGAGACCAGAGTGATAATCCAGTCACAGTGCTAATAAGTGACAACCCCAGCACAGAGAGAGTCTCCCGAATATGCAGTTGACATACTAAGAGAATTTTTGAAGAAGGAATTAGAATGAGCACAAACTACAAATATTTAGAGAGCTTTACCAGAGTTGCTATTACCAATCCTAAATACCCGCAACACTGTGAAACGTGTGCTTTGCTAGACTACGTAGAGTTTCGTGATAAGCCTGACCCTTTAGCGGAATACCTACGTTATGCAGATAACCTTCGTTCTAAAGAGGACCTATATCCTTGTTCTGTAGCCCTGCATTATAAAGACATATCTAGCGGTTACAAAATAAGGAATAAAACTCCCTTTAAAGACCCTGAGTGGGACTACTTCATCCCTCTAGTGCTTCTTAATGACGAATTTAACATAACACTTACATACCACATTAGTGGTATACACTTGAATCACATAGGCGCATATTTATTAACCAATGAACAGCTTTTCCTGATGGCAAACGACACACTACAAGAGATTGAGTTCTTATTCCAAAAAGATAAGAAGCTCTACCGAAGATGTTACAAGCCAAGAACAGCATACAGCAGGCTTATTGAAAACGACACCTTTCTTATTGATGAGGATAGCCAAGACACACTAGAGGCGTACAGCTTCATTTCAGGCGATACCCCGGCAGAAAACAACAGTAATTGCAAAGTAACACGAACACAAAATGGATACCTAGCGAATGTAGAGCGTTCTATGGTAGCTGTAAAGGATAGCAACGTAAATTTAGAGGGGGTTCGGTACTTTCGCTCGATACCATACTTTAATGGCACACACCTGGTAATAGGCAGCCGATTATTCAACTGGCACAGCCTACATGAAGCGCACCTTTGCAGTTTATTGGCTTCCCATAACTATTCGGGACGAACACTTATCTTTTCTGACGATAGAGCCGCACAATACCAGCAGCTTAGCCGTCTACACAGACTATCAAAAGAGCTTTTAATTATGAGTGGCCGCTACTACTCAGATGTTCTAAAACGCAAAGTAGCAGAGAGTTCAGTAGAGTTAATTGCCAACCAAAACGTGATGAACACCCCCAATACATGGACAGGTTTAATAGAGCTTATACTCTACAAGTTCCACTTCGAGATAAACCTAGTTGACCACATAGAGTTACTCCCCGACAATACCTACATGGGCCTAACGATTGAGCCAGACTCTACACAAAGCACTGACAGTATTGCTTTAACAGCAAGTCACCTAGAAGGTGCAGGCGAGTTTGTAATTGAAGTCAATAAAGCCTACGAGAATCCAAGGCACTTCTTTTTCGACATAGAAAATCCCAGCACACAAATTGCAGGCGACCTAAGAAATTTTATCAAGCATTATTTATTAAACGGAGCACAAAAATGAGTCATCATAAAGAATCAGCAATACTACTAGACTTCGATAAGCTGTACCTTCACACTAACGGCAGGGATGACAAATACAGAATATTTATTTCCAACTTAATCGAATTAGCTCCCAGTTACGACAGAGACAAGTTACTATTCAAAGAGCACTATCCCATCAGTGAGCATAATAACTTCCTAACATGTATCGAGCACTCGTCAACGAGAACTTTTCACACTACAAGACTTCAAAGTCAAGTTTATCAGACAAAATAGCATTTATCCTAGAACACCATTATCCCGTGTATTAAAGGAGGAACCCAAAATGACATTCGTAAATATAGGCTTCGCACTTCCAACTGATTATAAAGGACAACACAGAATTACGGAGTTTGTGATGAAAGTCAACAAGACAGCCACGTTTGATTTAGCTAGTACCCCTTTAAATAAGCGAAAAGCCAAGCTAATCAGAACGTGTTATGCCATCGTAAATGATACAGCCTACTCAAGAGAAACAAAGATTGATGTATTATTAGCTCTTGACGCAGGTGAGCCTTCGTTCATAAAGTCGGATTACCTATACATTGTAGATAATAACTCAATTTTATACAGTAAGTTAAGCGACTATGACTACGTAGATTTCACTTCCGAGTGTACTTTCATACTTCCTTTAATGCTCATTGATGACGAGTTCAGCTTAGTAGCGAGTTTTACAATGGCAAATGAAGGCCCCTACAACTCTTACTTGCGGCTACTAAGGAATGAGCAGTTATGCGATATACTAACACAAAAGGTTACCGTTGATTATGAGCACGAATCCTACTCAGTCAGTAGTGCCAAAGCAGAAAATTTACAATGCTTACTGAACGAAACAGAGTTTATCAGACGTTCAAACTACAGACCACTGAGCAAAGAGATATACTTTAACACGATTCCAAACATCACGGATGAAGTCGAGAACGCCTTAGAGACATACAGCATGTTCCAAGGAACTGAAATGACACGTTTCCGTGTCTGTTATGAGCCACAGTACACAAAAGACGGCTACCTACTGAATATCACAGCTCCCTCAATCATAGAGCAGGCTCGTAATGTCAGTTTTGTAGCTACGCACACCTGTCTCGACCTAGATAACATCAAGCATTTTTCAGCAGCCAAAGACGGGTGCATAGAAGTACAAGAAGCTGCCTATACATTTAATTGGCATGGATTGGACGAATTTAGCTTTCAACGTCTAATAGGGTTCAATGCCAAGTCGCTTGTAATTAGTACCGACAGCGCAACACAGCAGTTACAGTTAAAGTTATTGAAAGACTTTGCAACAAGACACCTAACAGATACACCTTACACCTCATTAACTGTACGCAGTAATTTTCAAGTAAAGTCAAGGCCCCTAGCTGTATCAGCGAGCAGTATTTTGAATAATAAAGAACTTCTGAGAAGTTTACTAGAACTCCAAATACTTTCACTAAGCCTTTTTAAAAAGAGCCTAGAGCAAAGCGAAGGCTGGCTGCAAACGACATCATACTCCTGTTTTGCAATTCACATGTTAGAAGATACAGTTTACAACAGTCTAGGTTATCCAAAGACTTCCGAAGAACTTTCAAGAGCAAATAAACAGCTTACAATCAACCTTCACGTAAGTAAAAATTTCCGAAACAGTGAAATGAAAGCCGGTTTAATGCTGTTTCACGGAACAACGGTACCTGATGGCTTTGATATAGACGCTGATGAGTTTGAGTTAGATTCAATAACAGAGAGAGCCTTTAACCTTATCAAAACACGAATCCTACAGAAAGAGCAATAACAATGAGAAAGAAACAAATCCCAAGAAGAGCACTCATCACCTACAGATTTGACATCAAGAACAGATATGAAAAGCAATATTCGCGCAGGTATTCTAGTTACACATTTAACCTTCCCGACCTGACGGACTTAACGCTTGCAAAGTGGCACAGTAGGCCACGCACAGAGCACACAGTTAATATGTGCGAAGAAAGGTATGCAGACTTAGACTTACGCAAGCCATTCAAGTCAGTGGGGACAAAGCAACTCAGAAATGTTTACCTGCTTAATCAGCAAGCACTCAAAGAGTTAGGGGTCCCACAGTTCCTAAAAGCACTCGGCGTAGTATTTTATTCATTCATCGTTCCTTTAACAAAGTTAGACGATGCTACAAGCTTAGTGCTTTTCCATTCAGATTACGCGCCAGAATCAGCAGTAATGGACATTCCCGATGAAGTACTACAGCGGATAGTCGCAGGCACAGAAGAAATCCATTATGACTTTTCAGACGCAACACTAGAAGTCAATACAACACAAAACTTCATTCAAGAAGTAGATGAAGAAATGACAGATGACCTAATAGAGTCAATCAGCATATTTTCAGATGATTTACCGAACCCGGTGCTCCCATTGAAAACCTATGTATCGCAGAGTGGCATACTTGTAGGGTGTCAGCCAACAGACAGCAGTTTAATAAGCAACGGATTTTACATAGACCTAACAGAAGTTAAACGAATTTGCAGTCTAGGCTTTGGTAACCGCTTAACTTCCATCTGTTACAAGCGAGACGACGTACTCATACCTTTTAAACACACGCTCCTAACGAACTGGCAACACCTAAGCATAAACGAACTTTTCTTACTCAAAGGCCCTCAACGACTAGGTTTACTCCTAAGTAACACGGAAGAGATTTTCAACAAACAGTTAAAGTGCCTAAAAGAGCTTACACATGAACCACACCCATTTTTTAGCCTTTCAGACTTAGCGCTTGTTATTTTGCGAGGGACAACCACAGATGAGCAGTTAGAATACCTGTCAGACCTACTCAGCTACCTACGCAATCAAGATACACAGCCACACACAGCGCGTTTAATAGCACTCAATACCCACGCAATCGACAGCATACCACATTCAGCAGACCTAGACACACTAAGCTATGAACTCGTTTATCCCTCAAAAGAAGTTGGTTACAAACTAGCTGTTGCTCACACAGCCACAAGTCTTATTTGGCAAGCCTTTGATACAAAAGAGGTAATAAAGTCAGAAAACTACTCAGCCAACAAAAGATACTGCGGTGGAAACACGATACAGCACTTACCCGTGAGAATTAAAACAGATGGCAATATAGACCCTATACAGGTCAGGCAGTCAATACTTAGCACCTTCAATAACCCGATGAACTGGCACCAGTTACAACTCATTTAGAGAGGGACGCAACAAAGGAGTCAAACACAATATTACATAGAAGGGACGCAACAAAGAATGTCAGCAGTACCGCAGACTGAAGAAGTCGAAGTTTTTATCAAATTCAGCAGCCTAGACACAAATGAGAGTCGAATCTTGAGAGTGACAGCTTATTTGCCAACACACTTCACTACCGAGCAAATCGAGTTTTCTACCGAAGCAATTTCCACTTCAAAAATAGAGGAACTTAACAAGTATCGAATCAGACAAATTGAAGTCCTCGAATCACTTGTTTATCAGTTTGATAGCCTCGATAAGAACTATTTGACAAAGCTGCTTAACCTAGGCGAAAAGTACACAAAGTTAAACTCAGTTGCAGTCATCCCTTTAAAGATAATTGACATTTACTATGTAGCAGTCATGGTGCTAGAGTACCAAACAGGCTACCTAGACAACGGCATAAGAGATATACGACTTTTCAGTATAAGTCGCTATTTGCTCTCTACCGAGTCAAAACGGCAAAGAACTTGCGTTTTAGATGATTACCCTAAAGACCTCATCACATATTTCAACAAGATGTGGTTCGGTTCCGTAGTATGTGATAATCTTACTGTAGACAACCTCAAGGAGGTATATGAGAGCTACAGCATGTTTGATTCAGCACTTGACCTTCCTCCACGAGAACGGGACATAGCCAGAATAATTGACAGACTTGAGCCTGCAACAGTAGCAATCAATGAGGATGGCACAGTAGTTTACCTGTCCTCTACATGGGACGAAGCACAGCGCTTTAGTGAGCAAGCCAATTACTTCAAAGCGATTCAAGAGTGTCAAATCAAGGGACCTTCCATTAGAAAGTTAAATATTTCGTATTTAGACCTGAGTCATTTTAAGAGATTTCTTTCCGGATATGACCCCAGAGTAAGATTCTTAGTAGACGGAATAAATGATAATGAGTCCCTACTATATTTCACAACCAGCCAAAATAAAGCAGTCGTTTCCTTAACGCTCGACTCACTATACAAATTTATCAGCGACCTATCAAAGTTTTCCAGTACTACAAAGATGACTCCCATTGTTAAACTGTCAGAGCTTCAATCAAATATAGAGCTTTTCCGAAGTTGCTTAAACTTCAATGTAATAGAAGCAAGAAGCTCCCAATCAAATATTATGACAGCTTCATCAAAGAAGATACTTGTAGGGGACTACACAGATACCTGTCTCTTATACACATCTGACGCTGCCGACGATCTTACGCGTGT
>ERZ1090880.890-NODE-890-length-15483-cov-8.536622_pt1 | contig 15483 bp, 12 predicted proteins | sample MGYA00478471_ERZ1090880 | MGnify/ENA primary metagenome ERZ1090880 (study PRJEB33644, sample SAMEA5815734) | chicken gut metagenome | biome: Chicken; feature: Gastrointestinal Tract; material: Caecum | place: Ireland | collected 2019-01-01 | study: A study of the... | reverse complement strand
GGGGGGGGGCGCCGCCGGCCGTGTTACCCCGCCAGGCGGCCCCCCAGCTGCGGGGGGCCGCGGTGCCGGGGCCGGCGGACTCTCCCCCTGCGGCGGCTGCCGCCGCTGTGGAGGCCGCCGCGGCCCCGGCTGTCCCCAGACCCGCCGCCACATTCTGCCAGATGTGGAGGAACGAGGCCGCGGCGGGCAGCTCCTCGCCGGTGCAGGCCAGCAGCAGCCCGATGGGCGCGAAGGAGTGCAGACGGATCCCGTCCCGGGCCTCCAGGGCCAAAACCCCCTCCTTCAGCTTTTTCCGGGCGTAGTTCAGCCGGCTCTTCACCGTGTTCTCCGTGCACGCCTGCAGCCGGGAGATCTCCTCCACCGAGCACTCGGAGAAGTAGTACAAAACCACGCACTCCCGCTGCTCCGGGGGCAGCCGGTCCACCAGCTCCAGCACCAGACGCCGGGTCTCCCCGCTGTCCGCCGCCGCCTCGGGCAGGATCTTCTCGTTCGGATCGGGGATGGAGGCAAAATAGTCGCTCTCCTCCTCTCCCTGCTCCGGGGAGACGTAGCGCTTCTCCCGGTTGTGAAATTTGCGGCAGCAGTTGGCCGTGATCTGAAAGATCCAGTGGAGAAAGGCCTCCGGCTTCTGCAGCTTGTCCAGGTTCTGCAGGGCGGAGAGGTAGCTCTCCTGCACCGCGTCCATGGCCCGGTCCGGGTCGCTGGTCAGCCGGAGAGCCAGGGCGTAGACCCGCTGGCAGGTCTGCTGATACAGCTCGCTCATGGCCTCCTGGTCGCCGCTCTGGGCCTTTCGCACCAGTTCTGTCAATTCCATCCTTCGTTCTCTCCCTCGCACTCTTTTCGTGGACACGTCTCTATCTATTTGATAGTGCTTAATTTTTAGTATACCATAGAAGGGGATAAAGGCAAGAAGATCCTATTCCGAGCTCAAAATAGTGGACCGTATTTAGCAGCTTCACTCCTTATACAGATACAGATTATGTGGCTGAACCACCTTTGCAACCAGAATTTCCATTCAGCAAAAAAACGCTCACCCCATTTGAAATGGGGTGGGCGTTTTTTGCGATGCACCCAAAAGTTTAACTAAATGACATTGCTCGGCATGGTGGAACTGTGGCACCGTCTGCGGCAGCGCGGCTATACCCGCCGCCTGGAGAGCCTGTTCCGGGTCATGAGAAAGCTGGGCCTGTTCCCGTCGAAAGAGAAGAAACCAGCTTATAAACCCAAGCCCTACCAGCAGATGACCTATCCCGGCCAGCGCATCCAGGTGGATGTGAAGGTGGTTCCCAGACGCTGCATCACAGACCCGGAACTCCGCCTATACCAATACACTGCGATTGACGAGTTTACACGCCTGCGCTTCCTGGCCGCCTACCCGGAGCAGTCCACCTGTTCCTCCGCCGATTTCCTGAAAAAGTTGTTCAAGTGGTATGCACGCCGAGGTATCCGCGTGGAATGCGTCCAAACGGATAACGGCTTTGAATTTACCAATCGCTTCTCCAACAGCAAGCGGGATCTTCCCACTCTGTTTGAGACCACTGCCGCCCAACTGGGTATCCGACACAAGCTCATTCGACCCTACACACCCCGTCATAACGGCAAGGTGGAGCGCAGCCACCGCGAGGATCAGAAGCGCTTTTACTCCTGCCACCGCTTTTACTCCCTGGATGACTTCGCCAGGCAGCTCGCTGTCCACAACCGCCGCTCCAACAACTTCCCTATGAGGCCCTTAGGCTACCGCTCTCCTTCCGAGTTCACTGTCCAATATGTTTGACAAACCTACAGCTTTGTCCATGGTTTTTGTCCAGTTGACTTGTGCTCCCTTTAAAGATATGATAAAAATAAGGTGATTAGGGATAGAAAGTGGGCTGAGAAAGTGAAAAATGAGTATCGTTTCATGCTAGTGCTGGCAATCAATATTTTAATTATGGCATGGGCATCCCAGGAATTCATCATGGAGCAGTCGAAACCAGCCCTACAGGATGATTCGCCGCAATTCGCTGTGATTTGTAATGAACCTGGTAACGATTGGATCTCTTTACGTCAAGGGATCGATCGAGCCGCGGAGGAATATGGTGTGGCCGTAGAATATATTGTATCTGCATTTTCTGGGAGCGAGGCCGATGCCGATAGCATTTATATGGCGGTAGAGAGTAGAGTCGCTGGTATCGCTATTTTCCAGACCTTTGGACATACCGGACAGGCGATTGCTTATGCGAAAGAAAAAGGGATTCCGGTGGTTACAATGGTTAATGATGAAACGGACAGTGAATATGATATATTTGTTGGCATTAACGATGACCTGTTTGGACAATACCTGCTGGAGGCTGTGCAAGGGGTTGGAAAACGCATCAGAAATGTGGGATTAATTTACAATAAAGAAATAAATCCAGAACGTTCAGAAGCTGTTGAGGCTGTTTTGCGCCAGGAGTATGATTTGCAGGTTGTCAGTCGGACAAGTTCTTATATATTTGATACGAGTGAAACGATGAAAGAACTGACTATGAATAGTAAAGACTTGGAAGTGATCTGCTGTGTGGATGATAATACTACTCAGGGAGTGGCACAGACGGTCGTAGATTGGAATATGGTAAATAAGCTGCATATTGTCGGGACAGGTGACTCTGAAAATGTGCTTTCCATGGTTGAAAAAGGAATTATATCTGCAACAATTGTAACAGATTATGAGCGTATTGGCAGCAAAGCAATTGAGACCCTATACGATGCCTATCGCGATGAATCCGGTATTTATGAGCCTGTAGATAAATGTCTCTATGTTGTGACGCAGGAGACACTGGACACATACGTCAAGGAGCGGGAACATGAAGCATAAGTGGCATCTAGACAGTAGCATGAAGTCTCGTATTATGCTGAGTTTTACGATTCTGCTTCTGTTTGTAGCTGTTTTGCTGGCTGGGATTATTACCATTCAGATTTCTTTGTCCAGTGAATTGAATGATATTTACGATGACAATCGTATGATGCTCATACTAAACGAAGATGTTCAGTCACTGAAGATCCTGACGGAACAATATCTGTCAACGAAAACCACGACATCCCTGGAAGAAATACACAATATCATGAATGAGTTGAATCTGACAGCGTATGAGATGAAAAACACCTTGCCAGTGAATCAGGTAAACATGAAAATCCGTGATATTGGGTATATGATAGAGAGTCTAACTAACCATGTGAATATCGCTCTCCGTGCCAAAATGAACGCAAATATAGCGGAATACACGGAAAATTTTGAACATATCTCCACACTGACAAGGTACATCGGTATACAGTGTGATGAGTCAATTGCTCTTATAGCCGAAGAGAATATCCAACTCGTGCGGCAACATGATGAACGGCAATTTCGTTTTTACCAGTTTGCAATTCTGTTTATCATCATGATGGCTGTAGAGTGTTGGATCTATATTGTCCTGAGTTCAAGAGCGATCGTGGGTCCCATCATTGCAATGGCCAACAGTGCCAAGGAGATTGCCGCCGGAAATTATGACACGGAAGATGTGGTCTGCACATCTCACGATGAGGTGGCCGCTTTGACAATAACCTTCAACCGGATGAAGAGCGATATTCGAAGAAATATCCACAAGATAGAACAACAACAGCAGTTGGAGCTAGATCTGATTGAAAAAGAAAGTGAAAATTACCGTATTGAGCTGATGCTACAGGACGCGCAGCTAATCGCCATGCAGTCGCAGATACAACCGCATTTTCTGTTTAATACAATCAATGTTGGCCTGCAGATTGCCTATCAGGAGGGAGCCGACCGCACAATTGAATATTTTAGTCAAATGTCCGATTTGCTCCGATACAGCCTTCAGAACTTCTGGGACCCGGTTTCTCTGCGATCTGAGGTGGAGCAGATTTATCGCTATTTTTATATCATGGAAAAGCGATTTGGCACTTGGATTCTGTTTACCGTGCAGGAGGATATAGAAGAAGCAGTACAGCAGAGAATTATGGTTCCGTGTATGATTCTCCAACCCTTGGTGGAGAATTGCTATACGCACGGAGTGAGAAACATTCAGCGCCCTGGGGAAATTCGTGTTACGATAGGTACATATAAAGGGCGGTACGCTGTTCGAATCGCGGACAACGGAAAGGGTATGTCTGCACAGATGGTAGAACATCTTCTGAAGGATCCTTTAAATCCAAAGCGGGACACAGGAAATGTTCGCCGGGGATTGGGCGTTCCAAACGTGATTGGAAGACTGCGGAAATATTACAGGCGCAGCGATGTGATGGAAATATACAGCAGAGAAGCGATGGGAACGGAAATTATCCTGATGTTGGAGGAAAAGCCATGAGGCTGTTAGTCGCAGATGATGAAAAAATCGTGCAGGACTCTATTCGTCTGATTATTGAGCGAGAGCATCTGGAGGGAATAGAATTTGAAGCTGTGTCAACAGGCGGGGCTGCAATCGAAATGGCGCGAACGTTCCATCCAGATGTGATTTTCATGGATATTGATATGCCGGGACTGAATGGGTTAGAGGCCATTCAAAGTATCCGTAAGTTTTCTCCAGAAGTGATAACTGTGGTCATTACTGCATACGATGTCTTTCAATATGCTCAGACGGCTATTCGTTGTGGTGTCTACGATTACTTATTAAAGCCATTTACCCCGCAAAAAATTGTGGAACTTTTAAACCGGATTCAGGAAACCCTTCGTAACAATGTTGGCCTGCAAAAAAGGGTGATTCAGTTGAGAGAAAAGATGGCATCCATGCAGACGGTTGTCAATTACGGAATTCTCAATATGATGATTACACAGACAGGGATGGTCTCAACACTAGAAAAAGAATATGCCCTAAAAGAATCCGCTGGGCGGATTGTGCTCGTGGGCGTGGATTGTGAAGAAAAATTACTCTGCGCGGAAAGGGAGATTCACAGGTATGTCCTGCAAAAAGATGGGGTGATTTTTGGACCTTTTATCTGTGGACAGGCGGTTGTTTTTGTCCCGCGCAGCGTTTCCCTCCGCAGCCTGTATAACAGATTTGCAGACGCACTCCAGCAGGAGGGATTTCAAATGGCGTGTGGCCGATTGCAGTCCAATCTAAATACCCTGTGGATTTCCTATCACGAAGCGATTGAAGCGATGTACACGATGACTGGTAAGTTCCGGATGTATCAGGAAGAGCCAAAGTCATTAGAGGAGAGAATCAAAGTATATAGAAAACTGGCAGAGTACTGCCTCTGCGCAGATGAAGTGGAGCCGGTTATAGCGGATGTACTACAGCAGGTTACAGAAGAGAGTCATTTGCAAAAAAGCATCTTGCAGGTAAGCCATTTGGTTATGATAATTTCTGAGTGTTTGTATACAAAAAGTCCGGCAAATCTCAAGTATAGCAAGGATATTAATCAGTCGTTTGCTAAGATTGCAGCGGCGGGAAATATTGCGGATGTGCGAAGAGAGTTCCGGGATCTGGTAATAGAGCTCCACGGAGCTCTTTCTGAAAATCAAGCCGATGTGGACAATCAAGCTGTTCGAGAGGTGTTACGGTACATCGATGAAAACTTACAAAAGAATATCTCTTTAGAATCAATGTCTAAGCATATGAAAGTATCTCCGAGTACTTTGGGCCGGATTCTGCGGGCAAGTCTGGGAAAGAGCTTTGTGGAAGTATTGACAGAAAAACGGATTCACAAAGCAATTTCTCTGATCCAAAGTGGGGAATATTCAATGAAGGAAATCTGTTTTATGGTAGGATATACCGACCCAAATTATTTCAGCCGCGTATTTAAGCGAGTAACCGGAGAGAACCCAAGTGCCTACAAACCATGATCAAGAGGAGGCGCTGTATGGACACACTAAAGAGAGCGGGAACTTTGCTGGTGATATCGTTTTTGATGGTTGCACTTTTAGATACTGGCGGCCATGATGCCAAAGAGGGCAGTGGTCAAAAGGACCGTCCTTTGGTGGGAATCGCCATGTGCAGCCTCCTCACGGAACGATGGTACAAGGATCTGGAGGCTTTGACCGCTGAGTTAGGGCGGCTTGGCGCGGATGTGATCGTACAAAATGCCAATAACCAACAGAATCTGCAAAATCAGCAAATTGAAAATCTGATTGAGAAAGGAATAGATGTGCTGGTTGTTATTCCGGTCAGTTCAACAGCGTGCCGGCGTGCGGTGGCAAAAGCAAAAGATGCAGGAGTGCGAGTGATTGCTTATGAGCGAGTTGTGTTGCAAACAGATATTGATCTGTACATTTCTTTTGACAATATTAATCTCGGCCGCCAAATGGGGCAAGGCTTACTGAGACATATGCAAGGAGTAAATGTACTGCTCATTAATGGTGATAGGGAAGACAAGAACAGTGAAGTATATAAAGAAGGCTACATGGAAGTTTTGCAGCCGGCCGTTGATACCGGAAGTATTCAGATTATTGGTGAAGTATGGGCTGAAAATTGGACAAAAGAAGTTGCGTATGATGCGGTGGAATCCCAGCTTGCTCGGGGAGTGGGGATTCATGGCATTATTGCCGAAAATGATAGCCTTGCGGAGATGGCCATTCAGGCACTCTCTGAGCGCGGAGCGGTTAATGAAACCGTTGTAGTCGGCCAGGACGGGGACCTTGGCGCATATCAGAGAATTGTCCTTGGAGTACAAACGGCAACGGTATACAAAGACTATGAGGTCCTTGCTCACAAAGCTGCTCTGGCGGCGTATCGGCTGGCAAACGACCGCCCGATTTCCACCAATGGAACCATCAACAACGGATATGGGGACATACCGTGCTACTATCTGGATACAACGCTCATCACAAAGAACAACATTCAACGTGAAATCATTGAGGCAAAAGTATACAGTGAGGAGGAAATCTGCCGGAATATTCAGCGGATTTATGATTGATTTTTGCTAATTTTCCATAAAAATGCTAGTGTGACTGTTTTTATGGCAGAAGATGAATGAAAAGTGAAGATAGAGGGCGGATTTATCCAGTGCAATTAAGAGAGGTATATGCTATGGTGATTTTAACCAAATCACATAGCGTATACCTCTCTACATATATTTAAAATGCTATGTGGTGAAAAAGGATAGGAGGATTTGACATGATGAAACGAGTACTCGCCCTTGCAGGAAGCCTTGCACTGCTTCTGATTCTCGTATGCGGATGCGGAGGCGCTCAAGACTCTTCTTCTGCAGATCCTGCAGATGGAGACAGCACGGCCGAGGAGCAGAAGTTTGTGGGCATTTTATTCCCATCCGCCATGGTTGATAGATGGCCGGCAGAGGCAGAATTTTTGAAAGCCGATCTGGAAGCTCTGGGCTACAGGGCAGAGATCCAATACGCCGACGAAAATGCAAATACGCAGCACCAGCAGGCAGAAAACTTCATTACCCAAGGGGTGGATATGCTGGTTATCTGCTCGGTAGATACCGTTGCGGCCAAGCAGATTGTGGAATCCGCACAGAAAGAAGACGTGGCCGTCTTTGCCTACTGCCGCTTGATTGAAGATATTACCTATGACGGTTATGTGGCCGAGGACAATAATGCTGTTGGTTTGATGCAGGGCTCCTATATTGCTGAGAACGTGGAGAGTGGCAATATCATTATTCTGGGTGGCGCGGCGACTGACAGCAACGGTATCCTGTACCGTGAAAAGGGCGTGGAGGCGCTTCAGAGCAAGATCGATTCTGGCGACTACACTGTCATCGCGGATCAATATTGCGATGGATGGTCCCCCGAGGTAGCTATGAAAGCCGTAGAAAATGCGCTGACGCAGAACAATAACGAGGTAGCTGCAATCTTGTGTCCCAATGACGGTCTAGCGGGCGGGGCGATTGAAGCGCTTGCGGCTCAAGGTTTAGCTGGAAAAGTTGTTGTGACTGGTGGAGATGGCGAGTTGGCCGCGATGAAGCGAATTGCGGAAGGTACGCAGACGATGACCATTCTGAAACCTTCTGAAAAAATCGCTGGTGCCGCCGCAGAAGCCATCGATGCCTTCCTGTCAGGTGGTACGCCCGCTTGGACGGGTACAGTTGACAATGGCGCCGGTGAAATTAATGCGGCTCTCGTGGACATGATTACCATTACTGCCGAAAATCTACAGAGTGAGATTATTGACGCTGGCATTTTTACTGCGGAGGAAATCAACGAATAATTCTAAAACGGAGAAAGCGTTGAATCCCGGCGGCACAACGCCGCCGGGATTCAAAGGAAAGAACCCTTGGAGGGAAACATGGAAAATATTCTCGAATTGCGGAATATCACAAAAGAATTTCCTGGTGTAAAAGCATTGGATGGCATCACATTGGAGATTCAAAAAGGCGAAATCCACGCGATTGTCGGCGAAAATGGTGCGGGGAAATCCACACTGATGAAAATTATCAGCGGCGTGTACCCCAAAGGAACATATGGCGGGACCCTGAACTTTGAGGGAACCGTTCGGGAATTCGGGAGTATTCGAGACAGTGAGGAAGCCGGTATTGCAATCATTTATCAAGAACTTGCCCTCCTCAAGAACATGAATATCGCAGAAAACATTTTTTTGGGGAATGAGATTGCCACCAAAGGTATTATCCAGTTACATGAGACCGTTAAAAGGTCCAGAGAATTTTTGGATAAGGTCGGCTTACATATCAATCCTTTAACTCCAGTAATCAATTTAGGTATTGGACAGCAGCAACTAGTTGAAATTGCAAAGGCACTTTCTAAACGAGCAAAGCTCCTGATCTTGGACGAACCAACAGCACCATTGACGGAAACTGAAAGCGAAAACCTGCTAAATATCATGCGCGGTCTCAAGAAAAGCGGCGTCACTTGTGTGTTTATTACCCATAAGCTAGACGAGGTATTTGCGGTGGCGGACCGTGTTACCGTTATACGGGATGGAAAAAGCATCAGTACGGATCTTGTTTCGGAGCTAACCAGAGATAAAATCATCTCGCGGATGGTTGGCCGCGAGATGAAAGAGCTGTTCCCCCGTGTGGAGCATGTGGCCGGTGAAATTGTGTTGGAAGTGCGTAACTGGTCCATGACAGACCCGGATTTGAAAACCAGGAAGCTCGTAGATAATGTCAGTTTTGCGTTACGGAAAGGTGAGATTCTTGGCTTCTCTGGTTTGGTTGGCGCGGGACGTACAGAGCTTGCCATGAGTATTTTCGGAGAATATCAGCCCTACAGCAGCGGCGAACTGTATTTGGAGGGAAGGCAGGTACGGATTAAGCGGCCCATGGATGCTATCCGCTATGGTATTTCTTATCTGTCGGAAGATCGGAAACGATATGGCCTGAATATGTTTATGGACATTGAAGACAACATGTCGCTGTCCGCTTTGGACTATTTCTCAACTTTTGGTGTGATTGACAGGAGTAAACGTCTGGTGGCCGTCAGCAAGTATATTGAAGAAATGAAAATTAAGACACCTTCTCCAAAGCAGATGGCTGTCAATTTGTCCGGCGGAAACCAACAGAAAGTGGTTCTTGGCAAATGGCTCATGACAAATCCCAAGGTCTTGATAATTGACGAGCCAACCCGGGGAATCGACGTAGGTGCAAAATATGAAATCTACAATATTTTGAACCGCTTGATCTTACAGGGGGTCAGCATTATCATGATATCCTCCGAGCTTCCAGAGATTCTGGGCATGAGTGATCGCATTGCGGTCATGCATGAAGGCAGGCTGACCGGCATTTTGGATAATACATTTGAAAAGCAGACCCAGGAAAGCGTCATGAGATACGCAACGGGAGGAATTTGAATATGGAAGAAAAAAGAAGCATTCGGGAATTGATTTCCTTGGAATTCGGAGGAAGTGCCAGACAGATTGTTATGCTGGGAGTACTGGCACTGATCTGGGCCGGTTTCTCTTTCCTGACTGGTGGCACGTTCGTTTCTTCCAGAAACATTTCAAATCTAGTTCTGCAATCTGCCGCCACGGCAATCGCGGCAACATCCATTGTTTGGGTGCTGATTGCCGGTCATATTGATTTGTCCATCGGTTCTTTCATCGGCTTTACCGGCGCAATTGCCGGCGTATGCATGGTAAACTTGAACTTGGACGTAATTCCTACCATTCTGATCGTCCTGGCCGTGGGCGTAATTTTGGGGGCATTCCAGGGCTATTGGGTGGCATACCGCAATGTGCCTGCCTTTATTGTCACTTTGGCTGGTATGCAAATCTTTCGCGGCGGTTGTATGATGGTGACCAATGGCGTTACGATCAGCCCCATGAAAGACGGTTTCAAGGCTATCGGACAGGCGTATATTCCGGGTATTTTTAACAGGGATGGCGGGTTGAATGATACTGCGCTGATGATCGGCGCTGTTCTCTGTGTGATCTATGTGATCTCTCAGTTGCGAAGCATTCGTTCAAAAAAAGAATACCAGCTGCCTGTGTCCCCAATGTGGTTCCTTGTTATTAAGATGATTCTCATCTGTGCCGCTATCATGGCAGTCATGATCGTATTAGCACTGCACCTAGGCATTCCCGTTGCGCTGATCCTGGTGGGAGGGTGTACCGTCCTTTTTACTTATATTTCTTACAATACAAAGTTTGGAAAATACGTTCATGCGATTGGCGGAAATAAAGATGCGGCTCGGTTATCTGGCATCAATATCAAGAAAACGACATTTATCATCTTTGTAGTGGAAGGCCTGATGTGCGCACTAAGTAGCATTGTTTATACTGCGCGGCTGAATTCCGCCACAGCCTCTGCTGGCCAAAATATGGAAATGGATGTGATTTCTGCAGCGATTATTGGTGGCACTAGTACAATGGGAGGTGAGGGCAGTGTTCCTGGCGCGATTATCGGCGCACTGATCATGGCCAGCATAAACAATGGCATGTCGATTATGAATCTGCCGTCCAATGTACAATACATCACGAAAGGAATTGTTCTGTTACTGGCGGTCTGGATGGATGTGGCAACTAGAAAAAAGGCGCACTGAAATAGTTTATAGTAGTGTTTGCAAGCATCTCAAATTCTGCTGGCTAAACGGATACACTTAAAAATCATCGTAAATTTTACCATATGAGGTGTGTTATGCAGTCAATTGAACAACTGATGAGGGGCAAAGTCGCAATTGTCACTGGTGGGAATACCGGCATCGGGTACGGATGCGCAGAGGTATTTGTGGATGCGGGGATGCATGTTGTCATTGCCGCGAGACGCGAAAATCTGGGTAGGGAAGCGGCAGAAAAACTGGCTGGAAGAGGCGGCGGTGAGTGCACGTTCTTCCCTTGCGATGTTTCCAAGCCGGAGCAGGTAAAGGCGCTGGTTGACTTTACTGTTGAAAAATATGGCCGGCTGGACGGTATTGTCAATAATGCCGGCTATGTCCCCGCGCATCTGGATGCATGTGATATGAGTGTTGAGAGTTACCAGAACGTTCTGGCTTGCAATCTGATGGGCGAGTTCTACGGATGCAAGTATGCGGTCCCACATCTGCGCAAGACCAAGGGGGCCATCGTCAATATGTCCAGCATTCTGGCAAAGGTGGGCCAGGAGCAGACCGCGGGATATTCTTCCACCAAGGGCGGGATCATCTCCCTAACGCAGACATTGTCCATTGAAGAAGCGCGCTATGGAGTTCGGGTGAATGCCATCTGCCCGGGGCATATCGTGACAGATCTGTTTCTCAATGAGATGAAAAAGGTCGCGGATCCGGAAGCTTATGCGGATCGCTGCAATCACTATTCATGGATGGGGCGCGGCGGCCAGCCCCAGGAGATCGGCACGGCAGCGCTCTTCCTGTTGAGCCCTTGGGCAAGCTACATTACGGGCATTGCGCTTAATGTCTCTGGCGGCCTGGAATTTGGCACGATTCCCAAGTACTATGCATTTGATGCATCTTCGGAAAGGATGAAGGAAGATGAAACCAAGTCTGATCATTGAAAAACCGGCTGTGCTCGGCGAAGGACCGTGGTGGGACACGGAGGCAAAAAAGCTGTGGTGGATCGATGGGTTGAGCGAGAATGGCGCGGGTGATGATTTGCACTGTTTTGATCCAAAGACAAAAACCGACCGGTCTTGGCACATTGGCAAGCATCTGGGAGTTGCAATCCCCACAAAGGACGGCCGTGTCATTCTGAATTTGCAGGACGGTATCTATTTTTTCGACCCTGTGGCCGAGACCCTGACAGAGATCAGCAATCTGGAGCGAGAGATCGAAAATAATCGCATCAATGACGGAAAAGTGGATTCACACGGCCGGCTATGGTTTGGCTCCATGTCCATGACTGCGAACCAACCGGAGCGGGAATTTGAGGTGACCGGCAGCTTCTACCATATGGAGCCAGACGGCACCATCGTGAAGCATTTCGGCGGTGTGGGCATCTCCAACGGCTTGATCTGGAACGACAAGGAGACCGTAATGTACTACGTGGACTCCACCACCCACAAAATCTCTGCTTTTGATTTTGACGTGGAAAAGGGCGAGATTACCAACCGCCGGGCCGTCATCACCATTGACGAGAGCGAGGGGGTACCGGACGGCATGACCATTGATGCGGAAGGTATGCTCTGGGTAGCCCATTTCGGTGGCTGGAAGGTGTCTCGCATCGATCCGGAGCGGGGCAAGGTCATTGGCGAGATCCGTCTACCGTGCGAGCAGGTCAGCTGCTGCTGCTTCGGCGGGGAGAGGCTGGATGAGCTGTATATCACCACGGCTTCCATCGGCCTGAGCGAGGAGCAGCGGAAGGCACAGCCTCTGGCAGGCTGCTTGTTTATGGTGAAGCCCGGTGTCCACGGTACACCACTACATAAATTCTGAAAGCTGGGTATATGTATCATGAAGGCTTTGCGAAAGATTCATAGCGGCGAAGGGGGAGTTCGACTCTGCGAAGTGGAAATACCTGTTCCGGCAGAGGACGAAATTCGGGTGAAGGTCGCTTATGTGGGGATCTGCGGCACTGATATGCACATTATCGAAGATGAATATCAAGCCGATATGCCTGTAACCATGGGACATGAGTTCTCGGGCATTGTGGATGCCGTGGGCACAGGTGTGTCCAATTATCAGCTCGGTGATCGAGTGACGGCCATGACTGTGGGCTATGCCTGTGGCAAGTGCCGTCCCTGCCGGCAGGGCAATGAATTGAAGTGCAACCACAGAAAGTCCATCGGCACCCATATGGACGGCGCTATGGCTCAATATGTGGTGGTCAAGGCAGACCGGGCATTCCATATTCCGGAGGGGGTATCCATGAAAACGGCAGCTCTGACGGAGCCTGTCAGCTGCTGTGCCCGCTCCGTAATCGAGGTGTCCGCTGTTTCTGCCGGTGATTATGTGTATGTGTCCGGCCCTGGCGTCATGGGGCAACTGGTCGCGCAGTTGGCGCACATTGCGGGCGCCTATGTGACAGTTGGCGGAACGGACCGCGACCACGAGCGGCTGAAGTTGGCGAAGGAGCTGGGCGCAGATGTGGTCGTGGATGTAACGGAAGAGGATATCGAGAAACGGGCCTTGGAGATCACCCATGGCGAGGGTTTCGATGTGGTTTATGAGTGCGCGGGCGTCCGTGCGTCTACAGATACCTGTTTGCAGGTACTTCGGAAAATGGGTCAGTATGTGCAGGTATGTTTGTTTGGGAAGGTGTTCCCGTTTAATATGGATGCGGCATTAATTGGTGAGAAACATATTGTCAACAGCTTTGCCGCAGACAGGAGTTCTTTTGAAATCACACTACGCCTATTGGAGGCCGGCCGTTTGCGGTTGGAAAATTTTGTAACCGCAGTCTACCCGTTGGAACAGTGGAAACAAGCGGTAGAGGCTGTTCGGAGAAAGGCGGGATACAAGATTCTGTTACAGCCAAATCCCGACTGTGGAGGAGAATGATTAGCTGTGCTACCGTCTTTCCCAGGACAATGACAGCCAGTGTGTCCCCGATTCCGGGACCGGCGGTGATTGAACAGGTCCAGTAAAAACGGACAATAGACAAAAAGCCCCCTAATGTAGGAAAATAGAACTACATTAGGGGGTCTTCGTATGTCCGGGAAAAAAGGGATGAAAAAGTATCCGGAGGGGATAGGGGAAGAAGTGGTGGCACGAGGTAGTGTCTAGGAATTTTCGCAAAATGGTTTGCATGGTCTGGAATGAGTGAAGTCAGCCAGCAATGGAGGCGTCCTCAACGGCAGCCTCCAGGTGCTTCATGTTCATGTACTTCTTGTTACCCCACTGGGTACCGGCCACATGGCGCAGCCGGGCACAGACCAGCATGAGGGCGGAGTTGCCATCCGGGAAGCTGCCCACCACACGGGTACGGTGGCGGATTTCCCGGTTGAGCCGTTCAATGACGTTATTGGTACAGATGCGGGTCCAGTGTTCGCTGGGAAAATCGCAGTAAGTCAGCGTTTCCTCAATGCCGTCCTCCACCTTCCTGGAAGCCTCTTTCAGCTTCATGGAGCGCAGTTGCTCCACCACGGCTTTGGCCTTTTCCCGGGCAGCTTTCTTGCTTTCCTGTGCGTGGATTGCCTTGAGCATCTTTGCCACCAGTTTCACCTTGGAGCGAGGCGTGACCGAGAACACATTGCGGTAAAAGTGGACGGTACAGCGCTGGTACTTGGCTTCGGGGAATACTTCTCCCACGGCCTCCAGCATACCAAGGCACTTGTCTCCAACGATGAGTTTCACACCGTCCAGACCTCGGCCGCGGAGCCACTGGAAGAAGCTGACCCAGCTGGACTTATCCTCTTTCATACCCTCGGCGGCGCCAAGAACCTCACGGTATCCGTCCTCATTCACCGCGATCGCCACCAGAATGGCCACATTTTCAAACTCTCCGCCCCAGTTACGGCGCAGGTAGATCCCATCCACATAGACATACGGATAGCGCCCACCTTGCAGAGGGCGGTTCCGCCAATCCTCAATGTGGACATACGCTTTCTTGTTCAACTCACTTATGGTGGAGGGAGATACCTTGCTGCCCCACAGAGCCTCCGTAATATCCTCCACACGCCGGACGGATACACCTGCCAGGTACATCTCAATGAGCGCCTCTTCCACGCTGCTCTCCCTGCGGCGATACCGCTCAATGATGGCGGTCTCAAAGGAGATCCCCTTGAGCTTGGGTACCTTGAGGGTAACATCCCCGGAAGCGGTGGTGAGGTTCCGGCTGTAGTGGCCGCTGCGGTAGCCCTGGCGCTGCTCATTACGCTCGTACCGGGCCGCCTGGGTCAGCTTCTCTGCCTCGGCCTCCAACAGTTCGTTGAGAGTTTCCTCTACACTGCCTCGTACCAGCTCTTTGAGCTGCCCCTTGATAACTTCCTCATTTAGCTGTACAATCTTCTCGGACATGGTTTGTTGTCTCCTTGTATAATAGAGTAGTAGTGATTAGAGCCCCGCTCCAAGGGCTGTGCTACACTGTAAGGGATGCTGTGGGTTGGTGTCAGTCTCCTACCACAAGATGGTTCCGGAAAGGTTCCAACCACAGCCCCTTACACTTTTTCCGATACCGGGTTTTCCGACATTGGATTATCCGATGTTGGATTTTCCAACACCGGGTTTTCCAATCCCGGCTGTTC
>ERZ1090880.879-NODE-879-length-15543-cov-5.062306_pt1 | contig 15543 bp, 11 predicted proteins | sample MGYA00478471_ERZ1090880 | MGnify/ENA primary metagenome ERZ1090880 (study PRJEB33644, sample SAMEA5815734) | chicken gut metagenome | biome: Chicken; feature: Gastrointestinal Tract; material: Caecum | place: Ireland | collected 2019-01-01 | study: A study of the... | reverse complement strand
GTATACCCTCGTGCCGACCACCCTGCGAGGGTTGACAGTTTACACGCAAAGAGATAGAATAAACATAACGTGTGTGACCGGATAAAAGCGATTTATTACAGAAAAGAAAAAGGAAAATATCAAAAAAATTTCTGTGCATGGGGCACCGTATGCGGCACAGATTGAGTTGATACATAAAAAATTAAATGGAGGTTTATTTGTGACAACAGACAATAAAAAGCCGTCTTTAAGCAGCAGCGGACAGAAAAGAAGGAATCCGCTGCCTGGCGGCGCATATAAAAAACCGTTGCGTTACAACGGTAAAAAAAGATACAATGGAAAAAAACAAGGCAATTTAAAGCCGCCTTCCATTAAGGTTGCCTTTTTAGGCGGCTTGAATGAAATTGGCAAAAACATTACGCTTTTTGAATGCAATGGCGACATGTTTCTTCTGGACTGCGGCATGGCGTTCCCAGACGGGGAAATGCTTGGCGTGGATCTGGTTATCCCGGATTTTACGTATGTAGAAGAAAATCAAGACAAGATCAAGGGAATTGTGCTTACACACGGGCACGAGGACCACATAGGCGCCTTGCCATACCTTTTAAAAAGCATGAACTTTCCCATATACGGAACAAGCCTGACGCTTGGGCTTGTTGGGAATAAATTAAAAGAACACAATCTTCTTTATAAAACAAAGCTTGTGGAAATTAAAGCAGGCGATAAGGTAAAGCTCGGCTGCATGGAGGTAGAGTTCATACACGTTAATCACTCCATTCCGGACGCGGTGGGGGTCGCCATACACTCCCCTGCAGGCACACTGGTACACACAGGCGACTTTAAAATTGACTGTACGCCGACAACTGGAGAGATGATCGACCTTGCAAGGTTTGCGCAGCTCGGGAAAGAGGGCGTTTTAGCGCTTTTTGCAGATTCTACCAATGCCGAGCGCCCGGGCTACACAATGACAGAGCAAAAGGTCAACGAATCCTTTGAAACGCTTTTTAAACAGGCGGAAAAAAGCAGGATTATTATTGCCACGTTTGCGTCGAACGTCAGCAGGGTGCAGCAAATTATTAATTGTGCGGAAAAGTATGGAAGAAAAGTAGCTTTTTCCGGCAGAAGTATGATAAACTATATGACGGTAGCGGTGGAGCTTGGGTATCTGGATGTGCCCGACGGCGTGATTATAGACATTGACCTTTTAAAACGTTATCCGGCTGAAAAGGTTGTATTGGTCACGACAGGAAGCCAGGGAGAACCCATGTCGGCGCTTTCAAGGATGGCGTATTCCGACCATCGCAAAGTAGAGGTCGGCACGGGTGATTTTATCATTATATCTGCAAACCCCATCCCCGGCAATGAAAAGACAGTCGGAAATGTTGTCGATGAGCTGATGAAGCGCGGCTGTGAGGTCGTGTACGAATCCATGTACGAGGTGCATGTTTCCGGGCACGCCTGCCAGGAAGAGCTCAAGATCATCCAGGGGCTGACCAAGCCAAGGTATTTTATTCCGGTGCATGGCGAGCAAAAGCATTTAAGAAAGCACGCAAACCTTGCCTACAATATGGGAATGAACCATAAAAATGTGTTTATTGGCGACGTAGGCAGCGTCATAGAAATTAACCGTGACTATATCAAAGAGTTAGAGCCGGTGCAGTCGGGCAAGATTTTTGTCGACGGGCTTGGCGTAGGCGACGTTGGAAGCATCGTTCTGCGCGACAGAAAACATCTGGGCCAGGACGGCCTGATTATCGTTGTGGCTTCGCTGGATTCTATCGACGGCCATGTCATTGCAGGGCCAGACATTGTATCCAGAGGCTTTGTTTATGTGCGGGAGTCTGAAATTTTGCTTGACGAAGTCAAAAAGACGGCACAGGATGTTTTGGAAAATTGTGCCGACGACAGTATTCGGGAATGGAATGTGATCAAAAACAAAATTAAAGATGAGGTTTCGCACCTTATTTATGACCGCACGCGCCGCACGCCGATGATTTTACCGATTATTATGGATATCTGATATAGCGTGTATACGAAAGGAGCATTATCCATGAAGAAAAAAGTTTGGACGCTGTCCCCTTATTTCTTGATTTTTTCAGCGGCAATTCTTGGCATGGCAATTTACTCTTTTCGTTGGAATATCTATATTTTTTATATTGAAATGGTGGTTGCCGTCGTTTCTATTATCCTTGTGTTTTTTAATTTAAAGCGTTTTCACCATTATACAGCGCGTGTGGTAAAAAGTGCCGTGTCCAATATCAAAGGTGTAAACGTCCAGTATTTGGAAAAGTTTTCCATACCTGTCGTGGTGGCGGGCAGCCAGGGGGACGTTATCTGGTATAATTCCAAATTTAAAACGCGTCTGTGCAGCGGCCGGGAACCTACGGGCGATTTTATCAGCCAGTATATTCCCGGTACCACGGTAGACGACATTTTGGACACAGAAGGGGCGGACGTGGCCTACGGTGACAAGCGTTACACAGTGCTTGCCTGCTCTGTCAGCGATGGAGTCATCCTCTATTTTATAGACGATACATATTATAAAAACACAGCGCTGGAATATGCGGAAAGCCGTCCGGCTGTGGCAATGGTTGTATTTGACAACAGGGAAGAATTCGAACGCGATAACGACGACGAACAAAACGCCCATATTGTTGTAACCGTAGAAAATGCGCTGCAAAAATGGGCGGCAAAATATAATGCGCTCTTTAAAAAGGTTTCAGGCAGCCGGTATATGGTGCTGTTCGAGGAGCGTGACGTACGGCAGCTGGTGGAAGAAAAGTTTAAAATTCTGCAGGAAATCAAAGGCCTTAAGTTTGCAAATAATAAGGAAGCGACTATTTCTATCGGAGTGGGCAGAGGCGCTTCCAGCTTTAAGGAAAGCGAGCTTTGGGCGCGCAAAGCGCTTGAAATGGCTTTGGGAAGAGGCGGCGACCAGGTGGCCGTCAAAACCAAGGAGGCCTTTCGCTTTTTTGGCGGAACCTCCAAGGGTTATGAAAAGCTTGATAAGGTTCGCACAAGGGTTATTGCAAGCTCTTTGTCAGAGCAGATCAAAGCCTCGTCTCATGTGTTGCTGATGGGGCATAAAAATTCGGATCTTGACAGTGTCGGGGCTGCGATTGGTTTGTGGAGCGCAATCACAAAAGCGCTGCATAAGCCCGCGCATGTTGTGGTACGGCAGGAACAGTCTCTGGCAAAAGCGCTGATCGACAACTTTTTGAACGCAGGCTATGGCAATATTTTTATGGAGCCTGGTGAAGCGGTCCATACGATCACAGATAAAACACTGCTGATTGTAGTGGACACCCACTCCCCGTCTTTTCTGGAAAGTACGGATATTTATCAGAAATGCAGGCAGGTTGTGGTGATTGACCACCACCGCATGATGGTCAATCATATCACAAATTCTATTGTGTTTTTTCACGAGCCGTATGCTTCCTCTACTGCAGAGATGGCAACGGAGCTTGTACAATATATGGGGGACAATGTGCTTACTCGCCTGGAGGCGGAGGCGCTGCTGTCAGGCATTATGCTGGATACGAAAAATTTCGTTTTAAAAACGGGTGTGCGTACCTTTGAAGCGGCAGCATATCTGCGCCAAAGAGGTGCTGACACGGTGGAGGTCAAACGTCTTTTTTCCAATTCTATAGATTCCTATAAAGCAAAATACCAACTGGTTTCCAATGCGGAAATCTACCATCAATGTGCAATTGCCTGTGCAGACACTGTGCCCAGCAACGTAAGGGTTACGGCGGCACAGGCGGCTGACGAACTTTTGGGTCTGCAGGACGTAAGGGCCTCGTTTGTCGTATACCCGGCAGACGGGAACATCAATATATCGGCCCGATCACTGGGTGATATCAACGTGCAGCTGGTTATGGAGCAGCTCGGCGGCGGCGGCCATCAGACCATGGCCGGTGCACAGATCGAGCATGAAAGTGTAGAACATGTCAAAAGCCAGCTGATGGAAATTATAGACAGTTTAGGCCAACAGTAAATTTTTGAAAATTTGGGGGCGAAAAGCTATGAAGGTTGTATTGTTGCAGGATGTAAAGGGCAGCGGGAAAAAGGGGGAGCTTGTGAATGTGTCTGACGGCTATGCAAGGAATTTCCTTTTACCTAAGAAGCTTGCGAAAAAAGCAAACGCGCAGGTGCTCAATGAACTGAGAAATGCAGAAAAAGCAAAACAATATAAAATAGATATGGAAAAGGCCGCAGCAAATAAAATACAGGAAAAGCTAAACGGCCAAACGGTAAAGGTATATGCCAAAGCGGGCCAGGCGGGCAAACTGTTCGGTTCTGTTACAGCAAAGGAAATCAGCGAAGAGATTCAAAAGCAATACGGCGTACAGGTTGATAAACGTAAAATTACGCTGGATGGGGATATCAAAACGTTTGGGACATTTCCATGTACGATCAAGCTGTATACAGCCATTACTGCGACGGTACACGTGGTGGTAGCACAACAGGGATAATAAAAGAAAGCATAAGCCCGGTTTTGCCAGCACGCAGAGGTTTGCGTTTGCTGGCAGCCGGTGCTTTTATCAGAGTGCAAAAGATAAGGCAGGGAAAATAGCAATGGCAGAAAAGAGCATCACATCCGCATATGACGGTTTAAAGCTTCCCTACAGTACAGAGGCGGAGCAGTCTGTGCTTGGCGCAATTTTGCTTGATCCTGCCTGTCTGGACAGGGTAGCGGAGCTTTTGCCCAGGCCCGATTATTTTCATTTGACCAATCATCAGGCTATTTACGGTGCTATGCTGGATATGTTTACGGTGGGAAAAATCGTCGATTTTGTAACGGTAAACGAACGGCTAAAGCAAGAAGGAACGTTTGAAGGGCCGGAAGCAAAAGCATACCTGATGCAGCTGGCGGAAATTGTTCCGGCTATATCCAACGTAGAGGTTTATGCAAAGATTGTCCGCGACAAATATGAAGTGCGCAGCCTGATTATGGCTGCCAGGGATATTATAGAAGAAGCATCTGACGGCAGCTATGAATCTGAAACGCTGCTGGATTCTGCAGAGCAGAAGATTTTTGACATTCGCAGGGGGAAAAATCTGCAGGGCCTGCAAAAGCTTGACGAGGTCATTATAGAAACGTTTGACCGGCTGGATCTTCTCAATTCCGATGATAACGAATCCATACGGCCGATCTCTACGGGGATTGCCGACCTTGATCGGATGATTACAGGGCTTAACCGGTCCGACCTGATCCTGCTTGCAGCGCGGCCCGGTATGGGCAAAACCAGCTTTGCGCTGAACATTGCGCGCCATGCCGGCGTTAAAAGCAGAAAAAAGATTGCTTTTTTTTCGCTGGAAATGTCAAAAGAACAGATTGCTTCCCGCTTGCTTTCCACAGAAGGGCTGATCGAGGGAACGAAACTGCGCACGGGCAAGCTCAGTAACGATGAATGGACACGCCTGGTAGAAGCAGGCGACGTGCTTGGCAAGACGGAAATTTATTTGGACGATACACCCGGGATTACGGTTCCCTCCATGAAAGCAAAGCTCAGAAGGCTGCGCGGTGTAGACCTGGTCGTTATCGACTATCTGCAGTTGATGGGCGGAACGCGCAGGACAGACAACAGGGTCCAGGAAATATCGGAAATTACAAGAAATTTAAAAATACTGGCAAAAGAAATGAACGTACCTGTCATTACGCTTTCCCAGCTGTCACGTGCAAGCGAGCAAAGGACCGACCACCGCCCGCAGCTTTCAGACCTGCGTGATTCCGGTTCGATTGAGCAGGATGCGGATATTGTTTTGTTTCTTTACCGTGAAGGCTACTATGAAAAGGACGCGGGCGAAGAGGGCGTAGACCACAACAGCGGCGAATGCATTGTGGCAAAGAACCGTCATGGCGAAGCGGGCAGCGTGAAGCTGCATTGGCAGGGCGAATTTATGCGTTTTACTTCACCGGAGGTTAACCGTGGACAGTAAAATGAAAGAAGCGATTGCAAAATACAATATGCTGCAGTATGGAGACACGGTCATAGCCGGCGTTTCGGGTGGAGCAGACTCTATGTGTCTGCTTCACTTTCTTTGCGTATTGCGGCAGGAATATGGGCTGAACGTCATAGCGGCGCATGTCAACCACCATCTGCGTGCGGAAGAATCTGACCGCGACGAAAGCTTTGTGCGCACCTGGTGCAGCACGCACGGCGTGCCGCTTTCAGTTTTTCAGGCCGACATATACGGTATGGCAAAAGAACGGGGGGAAAGCATAGAGCTGTGCGCGCGTCAGGTACGTTATATGTTTTTTGATTCGCTTGCAAAGCAGCATGACGGCAAAATTGCAACGGCGCACACTTTAAGCGACAGTATAGAAACCATGCTGTTCCACCTTGCAAGGGGAACAGGCATTAAAGGCATGTGTGGAATCCCACCGGTACGCGGCAATATTATCCGGCCGCTGATCCTCCTTACGGGGAAGCAAACGCGCGATTACTGCAAAACGCACGGCGTTGCATATGTTGTGGACAGCAGCAATCAGGAAGATACCTATACGCGCAACCGTTTGCGGCATTATGTAGTTCCGGTGCTTGCACAAATTAATCCCGAATTTGAACAGGCGGCCATGGCCTTTGCCGACCAGCTGCGCAGTTTGGATCAATATATGGAAAAGCAGGCAAAACAGGCGCTTTTACAGGCAAGAACAGACGGCGGCTATCGGGTGCAGGCGTTATCACAGCTGGAAACGCCCGTTTTGACAAAGGCGGTGGCGCTTTCGGCCGAAGAAAAAGGCTGCCGCTGTCTGGAACGCGTGCATATAGACACACTGGTGGGGATCATCCGTTCCGGGCAGGGCGCGCTCGATCTGCCCGGCGGCTTGCGCGCCGTTGTAAAACAAGGTGTGTACCGTCTTGTTTTACAGAAAAACGGGGAAGAAAACTGGGAAATTTCTGTTATACAGGCAAAAGTCTTGACGAAATACAATAAAAAAATTATACTTACAGTCAGCACCAAGGCAGAATTTGACCAAAAGCTGAAATTTAACAAAAAATTATTAAATAACGCGCTGGATTATGCTATAATCAATGACAGCTCCGTATTTAGAAACCGGCGCGAAAAGGACCATTTTTCCCCTGCGGGAAGAGGTGTTGGCAAATCCGTCAAAAAGCTTTTTAATGAAAGCAGGGTTTTGCAGGAGCAGCGCAGCAGGGTTATCCTGTTGGCAAACGGCAGCGAGGTCTTGTGGATAGACGGGTTTGGTACGGCGCAGCAGGCCAGGGTTCATGCGGATACAAAACAGGTTTTGCTGCTTGAGGTTCAAGACGCCTGCATTTAACAGGCGCACGGGAGAAAGAAAATATGGACAGGGATATACAACGGATTCTGCTCAGCCGTGAGCAGATTTGCGCTCTGGTGCAGACGCTGGCGCGGCGCATTGACAGCGACTACTGGGGAAAAAAGCTTTTTCTGGTGGGACTGCTCAAGGGCAGCGTGGTGTTTATGGCAGATCTGATGCGGGCGCTCAAAACGCCGTGCAAGATCGATTTTATGACGGTGTCCAGCTATGGCGCCGGCGTGCAAAGCAGCGGCACACCCTGCATTGTGCAGAACCTTTCCAGTTGTGTGGAAGGGTACGACGTATTGATTGTAGAAGATATAGTCGACACCGGCGTTACGCTGCGTTATGTGCTGGATTACCTTCAGCAGAAAAAAGCAGGCAGCATAAAGCTGTGCGCGCTGCTTGATAAACCAAGCCGCCGCCGGGCGAAAATTTCTGTGGACTATACGGGCATGCAGATCCCGGATGAATTTGTAGTCGGGTATGGCATGGATTATGCCGGATATTACAGGAACCTTCCGTATGTGGGCGTTTTAAAGCCTGCGGTGTATACCTGATAATTCTTAAGCTTTTACATATACTGAAACATAAGGAGTGGACATATTGGATAATAAAAAAACACTGCGTAATTTGCTGATCTATCTGGGAATTCCCATTGTGCTGATTTTGGTTATCGTCACCATTTTTCAAACGCAGCCGAAAATCACATACAATTATTCAGATATCATCGGCGCTTTTCGCGACGGAAAGGTAGATTCCTTTACACTCAACCTGGGTTCCGGTGAAATGGAAATTACCCTTAAGGAAGGGCAGACGATCGAAAATACAAGCGCCTCTGCCCAAAACCAACCGACGCTTCCGCCGCAGACGCAGAGCAGTACGTCAGGCAGTGGAGAGGACCAGAACAGCCAGCAGGTGATCAAATACACCGCGCCGAGCGCGGCCGTTGCATATGACGATATTTCGGCCTATATCAACCCGAATACGGCCACCAATGAGGAAAACCCGAACTACGACCCAGATATTGAATACGACCTGATCAAAGGCAGCGAAAACTCCTGGATTATAAGCCTGCTGCCCAATATCATCATGATTGTGCTTTTGGTCGTCTTCTGGCTGTATATTATGCGCAAGATGTCCGGCGGGCTGGGCGGCGACCCCACCAAGCAGATGGGCTTTGGCAAGGCCAAAATCAAGGACATGAACGACGAAAAGCGCAAGACCACATTTGAAGACGTGGCGGGCGCAGATGAAGAAAAAGAAGAGCTTGAAGAAATCGTAGAATTTTTGAAAAATCCGCAAAAATATAACGATCTGGGCGCGCGTATTCCAAAGGGCGTGCTGCTGGTCGGCCCTCCCGGTACGGGTAAAACCCTGCTTGCAAGGGCCGTTGCAGGTGAAGCGGGCGTTCCGTTCTTCTCTATTTCCGGTTCAGATTTTGTGGAAATGTTTGTCGGTGTCGGTGCATCGCGTGTGCGCGACCTGTTCGACCAGGCGAAGAAAAATTCCCCATGTATTATCTTTATAGACGAAATTGACGCGGTCGGCCGCCAAAGAGGCACGGGCCTGGGCGGCGGACACGACGAGCGCGAGCAGACCCTCAACCAGCTGCTTGTAGAGATGGACGGCTTTGGCGTCAACGAAGGCGTAATTATGATCGCAGCGACCAACCGTCCCGATATCCTCGACCCCGCGCTGATGCGCCCCGGACGCTTTGACAGGCAGGTTGTCGTCGGCTACCCGGACATCAAGGGCAGAGAGGCTATTTTAAAGGTGCATGCCAGGAAAAAGCCGCTGGCGCCCGACGTTAAGCTTTCCACCGTTGCAAAGTCCACAGCCGGCTTTACCGGCGCAGACCTGGAAAACCTGCTCAACGAAGCAGCTCTCCTTGCCGCCAGAAAGGGCCGCAAGGCAATCACCATGCAGGAAATTGAAGAAGCGACCATTAAGGTTGTGGTGGGCGCCGAAAAGAAGACAAGGGTCATGAACGACAAGGAAAAGAAGCTGACCGCTTACCACGAAGCGGGTCATGCCATTGCATTCCATGTCTGCGAAACACAGGACCCCGTTCACCAGATTTCCATTATTCCCACGGGTATGGCGGGCGGTTACACCATGCCGCTGCCTGCGGAGGATAAATCCTATAATTCCAGGCAGGAAATGAAAGAAAGCATTATAGTAGGTTTAAGCGGCCGTGTGGCCGAAGCGCTTGTCATGGGCGATATTTCCACAGGCGCCTCCAACGATATTGAAAAGGCTTCAAAAACGGCAAGAGCCATGGTGACCAAGTACGGCATGAGCAAGCTGCTCGGCCCTATTTCCTACGGTTCCAGCGGCAACGAGGTTTTTATCGGCCGGGACATGGGCCATGTAAAAGACTATTCGGAAAAAACTGCCGCAAAGATCGACGACGAGGTCTATGCTATTATTGAAGAGGGCTACAACCGTGCGGAAGAAATTTTGCGCGCACACATGCAGCAGCTGCATGCGGTTGCAAAATTCCTGATCAAGCATGAAAAAATGGATAACGAACAGTTCGAGGCCGTGATGAACGGCACGTATGTAGAACCGCCGGAAGAATTGGAAGAAGAGCAGGAAGAAGCGCCGGCGGATATCCAGGATGATACAACAGAAAAATAAAAAATGAGGCGGGGCGGGGGCTGATATCCCCGCCCTTGTTTCACTGTGCGTAAGATTTTGGCAGTTTGCGTGAATCCATTTCATGTCAGTACAGGGAAACGGGGTAAGTTGAAACAGGGGTGAAAGAAATGTCTTCCAAAAATATTAAGGTTACAGGTGCGCGCGAGCATAACCTGAAGAACATAGATGTCGAGATCCCGCGCGATAAGCTGGTCGTTTTAACGGGCCTTTCCGGCTCGGGCAAATCCTCTTTGGCGTTTGACACCATCTATGCCGAAGGGCAGCGCCGGTATGTCGAGTCGCTGTCCTCTTACGCAAGGCAGTTTTTAGGGCAGATGGAAAAGCCCGATGTGGACAATATAGAAGGCCTGTCCCCGGCCATTTCCATTGACCAGAAAACCACATCGAAAAACCCACGTTCCACGGTGGGAACGGTGACGGAAATTTATGATTATTTGCGCCTGCTGTACGCGCGCATTGGCATTCCACACTGCCCGGTGTGCGGCAAAGAGATTAAGCAGCAGACGATCGACCAGATTGTGGACAAGGTCATGCGGCTGCCGGAAGGAGCAAAAATACAGATTTTGGCGCCGGTGGTGCGCGGCAGAAAGGGCGAGCATGCAAAGGAGCTGGAAGCAGCGCGCAAAAGCGGCTATGTGCGCGTACGCATAGACGGTATTATTTATGACCTTTCTGAACAGATCAAGCTTGAAAAAAACAAAAAGCATACGATCGACGTAGTTGTGGACAGGCTTGTTGTGCGGCAGGATATGCGTTCACGTCTGGCGGATTCGCTTGAAACGGCCTCCGGGTTAACGGGCGGTCTGACGGTTGTTAACGTAATAGACGGCGAAGATCTGCTGTTTTCCCAAAACTACGCCTGCCCGGAGCACGGCATCAGCGTCGATGAGCTCACACCGCGCATGTTTTCGTTTAATAACCCGGCCGGCGCGTGCCCAAAATGCACGGGCCTTGGCGTGTTTATGAAGATCGACCCGGCGCTGATTATTCCCGATAAAAGCAAGTCCATCCGCCAGGGTGGCGTCCGCGCAAGCGGCTGGGCCATGGAGGGCAGCACCATTGCAACCATGTATTTTGAAGCCTTGTCGAAAAAATATAACTTTTCGTTGGACACGCCGGTGGGCGATCTGCCGGAGGAAATTATAGAGAAGATCCTTTACGGCACAAAGGGTGAAAAGCTTAAGATTGTACGCAAAAACGAATACGGCACAGGCGTTTACAACGCCGATTTTGAAGGGATCATCAATAACCTGGAACGCCGCTTCCGCGAAACGCAGAGCAGTTGGATCAAGGAAGAAATAGAATCTTATATGAGCGCCATCCCGTGCGATGCATGTGGCGGCCGGCGCCTTTCTCCGGAAAGCCTGTCAGTCACGGTGGGCGGGGTAAACATCAGCCAGTTTTGTGATAAATCGGTTACAGACGCGCTTGCTTTTATCAAGACGCTCAAGCTTTCACAGCGCGAGAAAATGATTGCAGACGCCATTTTAAAAGAAATTTGTGACCGCCTGGGCTTTTTAAACAGCGTGGGGCTGGGCTACCTGACGCTTTCGCGCTCCTCGGGCACGCTTTCCGGCGGCGAAAGCCAGCGCATTCGCCTTGCAACGCAAATTGGTTCTTCGCTGATGGGTGTGCTGTATATTCTCGACGAACCGAGCATTGGCCTGCATCAGCGCGACAACAGCAAGCTGCTGCATACGCTGGAGCACCTGCGTGATCTGGGCAATACGGTGATTGTGGTCGAGCATGACGAAGACACCATGTACGCCGCGGATTATATTGTGGACATCGGTCCCGGTGCGGGCGTACACGGCGGCGAGGTGGTCTGCTGCGGCACGGCCGAGCAGATCAAGCAGTGCGAGCAATCTATAACTGGGCAGTATTTAAGCGGCAGGCGCAAAGTGGAAATACCACAGCAGCGCAGAAAGGGCAACGGCAAAAAGCTGAAAATTACGGGTGCGCGCCAGAATAACCTGAAAAATATTACAGTGGAAATCCCGCTGGGGAAATTTGTCTGCGTGACCGGCGTTTCCGGCTCCGGCAAATCTTCGCTGATCAACGAAATCCTCTACAAATACCTTGCGGCAAATTTAAACGGTGCAAAGACGCGCGCCGGTGCGCACAAAAGCATTACGGGGCTTGAACATCTGGATAAGGTGATCGACATCAACCAGTCGCCCATTGGCCGCACGCCGCGTTCCAACCCGGCAACCTATACGGGCGTGTTTACAGACATCCGTGAGCTTTATGCCTCTACGCAAGAGGCAAAGCTGCGCGGCTTTAATTCCGGGCGCTTTTCGTTTAACGTCAAGGGCGGCAGGTGCGAAGCCTGCCAGGGCGACGGTATTTTAAAGATAGAAATGCATTTTTTGCCGGATATTTACGTCCCTTGTGAGGTCTGCAAGGGCAAACGCTATAACCGAGAAACGCTGGAGGTTAAATACAAGGGCAAAAGCATCCACGACGTATTGGAAATGACGGTGGAGGAGGGGCTTGCGTTTTTTGAAAACATCCCCAAAATTGAACGCAAGCTGCGCACCCTGTGCGAGGTGGGGCTTGGGTATGTCAAAATCGGGCAGCCGGCCACCACGCTTTCCGGTGGTGAAGCACAGCGTGTAAAGCTTGCAACAGAGCTTTCCCGGCGCTCCACAGGCAGAACGATCTATATTTTGGACGAACCCACAACCGGGTTGCATATTGCAGACGTGCACAAGCTGATTGACGTGCTGCAAAAGCTGGTTGACGGCGGCAACACGGTTGTGGTGATCGAGCATAATCTGGACCTGATCAAAACAGCCGATCATATTATTGATTTAGGACCGGAGGGCGGAGACGCCGGCGGCTATGTCGTTACCCAGGGTACGCCGGAGCAGGTGGCCGCCTGTGCGCAATCCTACACCGGGCAATATTTAAAACGGCTGCTGCAGGCAGAGACAGAGTAAAAAAGGACTGGGGCGGGCAATTTTTGCCCGCCCCCATTTATTTGTCTGTGTTTTCATTTTCTTCGTCGTATGCACATTTGCTGTTGTTGTCTTCCTCTTCATAAAGGATTTCAAGTATCAGCTTTGCGCCGTCGCGCAAGGCAAGGGTAAACTGGTCGTATATTTCCAGCATATGTGTCTTTAGGGTTGCGTTTATCAGGCTTTTCAGCATGGCCTTTTCTTCTGCGTTGAGCTTTGCAAACAGTTCCTCTTCTATTTTGCGCATATCATCAAACGCTCTCTTATAGGCAGAGCCGGGTTCAAATTTGTAAAACCCCCGGGTTATATTTGCCGTAATACATTCAATCCAAAAATTTTTTCATTTTTTCCCCTTTCTTTTCCGCGTAAACAATCACTTTATTTTGTTAACGATCGCAAGCATATAATAGTATATGTTTACATAAAGTGCAAGCGTACGTAAAAAAATTATAATTAAAGCATAAAAATGCATGTTTACGCAATCTTTTTTGTGTGATATTATGTAAAAAATAAGTTGGAGGCGGCAAATGGGAATTTATTTTTATAAGTTATTTGACTTAATGGCGCGCAAAAACCTGAAAAAAACAGATTTGTCGGCAAAAGCAGGAATTTCCAGAGTAACTTTGACAAAAATGGTAAATAACGGTACAGTTGAAACCAGTATAATTGACAAACTTTGCCGTGCGCTGGATTGCCAGCCGGGCGATATTATGGAATATATAGAAGATTCCAACCCCCAAAGTGAAGAAGCCCAAAAACCCCAAAATAAAGATCTATAAAAAAAGAATGGTATCTTTTTTAGATACCATTCTTTTTTTATAGGAGCACTGCATATGGCTTTGCACGTTATGCCGCCTGGTCGGCTGCATCTTCGTGTGCTTCTGTCAGCACGCGCTTCATCATTTTTCCAATATCTGTGTTGTCAATCACGCCGCCGTTTTCAAACAGTGTGTCTGCCTGCGCGCCCGCGGCCCAAACGCCCACGTTTTCGCCGGTGTGCTCACCGTCGGAGGTGAACAGCTCCGAAGTCAAGTCTTCTGCCGTAGCGCCATCCGGAATTGTCAGACCACCCGTTTCATGGTCGGCCGTTACAATAACAAGCGTGCCGGGGTTTTCAGAGGCGTAACGCAAAACGGTGTCCACCGCGTTGTCAAAGATGATCATTTCACGCAGCATTGCCTCCATGTCAGACTTGTGCGAACGCGTGTCGATGTCGGAGCCCTCCACCAGCAAAACAAAGCCATTGTCGTTTTCCAAAAGGCGGATCGCCGTGTCTGCCATGTCTGCAAGCGCGGGCTTATAGCCTGCAAGGATGTTTTCATAGCGGAACAGGCCCAGCGCCTTTTTGTCCGGTGTGAGCGTGTCGAGCTTGGAAGCGGAATCCACATACTGGTAGTCGTGCTCCGCAAGCAGATTTTTTACGCCTTTTTTATAAAACTGCTGGCCGCCGCCGAGCATCACGTCGATTTCCGCCTTTAGCTGCTCAGACAAAATCTTCATATATGCATCGCGGTTGCTTACATGCGCGGTAAAGCCGGCGGGCGTGGCGTGTGCAACATGCTGTGTTACGGCAATCCCGCGCTTCATGCCAAAGCCTTCTGCGACCTCCATAATGTTTTCCACAGGATTGTCATCCTTGTCCATGCCTATGTATTTGTTATAGGTTTTAACCCCACAGGCAAGGGCGGTCGCTGCGGCGGCGCTGTCGGTTGTGCCCGTCAGCGAATCGGTCGTTACCTGTGCGGTGTACGGCATACAAGCCATTGCAAGCTTGTCGCCCTTTTGGATTTCCGCGGCCTTTACATGGTTTAAGCCCATGCCGTCGCCGACCATAATAATAATATTTTTTACAGGCACGTCTGTTTCCAGCTTATACTGCGTATATTTTGCGTAGCTGATGTTTTGCTCTTTTATATCGTCCGGGTTTTCCGTGGGGGCTTCTGTGGGTGCAGCAGTCGCCTGTGTGGTGGAAGTGGGCGCGTCGGTGCCTGTGCAGCCGTATGTACCAAAAACAGCACAGGCAAGCATAACAGCTGTCAGCAAAAGGGTCAGTGTTTTCTTCATAATGTTCTCCTCCATCTTTGTTTTATTACATCTTAGCTGGTTTGCCGGGGTACAGGGCTTTTATTTTTTGCCGTTTTGTACCGGGGGGCAAACGCAGCGCTCCGGCAGGGTGCTATTGCCAGGGAGTGATTTTTCCACGGCGGACCAGAAAGCTTTGCTGTGCTAAAAGCGCTAGCGGCCGGTCGCTTTGCGAGTCTGAATAAAACCGGTCGATTTTTCCGTTTGGGAAAACTGTATGAAAGCGGCGCACCTTTTCGCTTCCGTGGCAGTTTTCCCCTGTGTAAACGCCGGTTTTTCCGTCAACCTCAGAGGCGATCAAAAAACGGATCCCAAGCTGTGCGCACACAGGCTCCAGCAAAAAGCGCGGCGAAGCAGAGATCACCACGTCGTCTGGGCGCTGCTGTGTTTTATACCAGCTTTGAACCTTATGGACATGTCTGTCCCAAAAGGCCGGGACGTCCGTTTGATAATCTGCCGCGCGCAAAAAGGTGTACATCTGCTCTTTAAACTGCGTTTTTGAGCAGCTGTGCAGCACATAATGGCGTACCGCCCCCCAAACGGCGTTTGGTACGTACCGCCATACAC
>ERZ1090880.877-NODE-877-length-15579-cov-15.294769_pt1 | contig 15579 bp, 13 predicted proteins | sample MGYA00478471_ERZ1090880 | MGnify/ENA primary metagenome ERZ1090880 (study PRJEB33644, sample SAMEA5815734) | chicken gut metagenome | biome: Chicken; feature: Gastrointestinal Tract; material: Caecum | place: Ireland | collected 2019-01-01 | study: A study of the... | reverse complement strand
ACCAGGATAATTGTCTTGCCCTGCTCTTTCAAAAGCTGTATAATTTCAAAAATCTCTTCTGTACTTTGAGGATCCAGCTGAGAGGTAGGCTCATCTAAGATCACGATCTCCGGATCCAGGGCGATCATTGAGGCCAGAGCCACTCTTTGCTTCTGTCCTCCTGAAAGCTGAAAAGGATTCTTATCTTTCAGCCTCTCCAGGTGAAAGATTTGGATGAGTTTCTCCACTCTATCGATCATCTCATCCCTTGGAACGCCTATGTTCTCCATTCCGTAGGCCAGTTCTTCATAAACGGTTTCCTTTACTCCCGATATCTGTGTAAAGGGATTCTGAAAAGAATACCCCACAACAGAAGCCAGTTCGCCGTCACCATAGGATTCGATCTTTTTCCCCTTTATTTCTACTTCGCCTTCCAGTTCTCCTCTGTATATTTCAGGAATAAAGCCCCGGATAATGTTACAGATACTTGTTTTTCCTGATTCATTGGCTCCTATAAGCCCCCATACCTGTCCCTTTTCAATCTCAAAGGATACATTTTTTATGACCTGGTTTTCTTCCAGAGGATACCGGTAACTTACATTTTTTAATGAAATCACTGCCATTACATAACCCTCCATAGGATATAAGCGATAAATCCTGCAATACACAAAATGTCCAGAATGTAATCCGCTGTTTTCTTTTTCATTTCATAAATCGAAGTTTTTTTCGTTCTTGAAGAAAATGCCCTGGATTCCAGTGCCAGCACTCTCTCCTCGGTCTGCTGTATAGAAGAAAGCACCAAAGGTCCCAGCATAGGCACGAAAGCTTTTGCTCTGATCAGCATATTTCCTTCCGTTTCTATGCCCCTGGACTTCTGGGCATCTGTAATCGTCTTTGAAAGGGCAGACATCTGAGGAATCAGCTGGATTGTGGAAGAGATCAAAAAAGTCACTTTTTTAGGTACACCAGATCTTTCCAAGGCATAAGTAATATCCTTGATATTCGTTACCTGAAAAAAGCAGATGACCAGAGAACTGATCGTCACAATTTTAGATGTCATGCTCAGGCTGTCATTAAGCCCTGTCTGAGAAAAATGCAGGAACCCCCAAATTGGCTGGGCATCTTCATTGCTTATAATGAATACCTGAATAGCAAAAATAAAAAGAATAATGATAAAAATGGATTTAAAAAATGTTCCAAGAAACTGCTTTCCGGTGCCGGCGCATAAACTGATCAGGACCACAAGAGGGAACATCAGATACTGCATTACATAACCCGGTGTAAAAATGCTGAAAATCACCAGCAGAAGCATTACTGCAAATTTAGTGGAAGGATATAATTTACCGATGCTGCTGTTCATTTATTTTACCCCCTTCTTTTTAATATAAGGCATGCCGTAGTTCAGCTTTACAAGGAACCTGTCCGGAATCCTTCTGACAATGATATAGCTGACTGCAAAGTTTATGATCGTGTTAAAAGTTCCGGAAATCAGATTTGTGGAGATAACCGCAGTCCAAAGAGCCTGTCCGGTGGCCAGAAAGGCCGCTGTAACCAGATCGGTACCTGCCCCCGTCACTCCTCCGAAGAGAAAAGTAGATACCACTCCGGAAGCCATGGCCGTAGCTACGTTGATAATGGCACATCCCACTACAATGCCGATAATATTCGTGAACCATTTCCATTTAGACATGAATCCGCAGAAAAGGCCCAATACCATGGAAACAAAAGCAAATCCAAAGGAAACCGGGTTCAGCATTCCATTTACTACATTTCCCAGAAGGCCTGTTACCAGCCCTACCCAGGGACCTGCGATCATAGAAACCAGCATAGTCCCTATCTGGTCTACAAAGATCGGCAGTTTCAAAATTGTTGACAGCTGATACCCAACTACGCTGAGAGAAACTCCCACAGGAATCAGCAAAAGCGCCAACAGTGAAAAATCATATTTTATTCCTCTTTTCATAATTTTTTCCTCTCTTTATTTGTCCAGAATTTCTTTCAGAAAAGGAATAGCATCAGCAGCCCCTTTTCTGGATACAGTCACTGCAGCCGCCTTAGAAGCTGTATCTAGGGCCTCTTTTGGAGATCTTCCCCTGATGATCTCTGCAAAATAATATCCGGTAAAAGTGTCTCCCGCCCCAGTAGTATCTACCGTCTCTGTTTTATAGCAGGGCACTTTGCAGCAGGTTTCCCCCGTCGTGCACATGGCCCCTTCTTCCCCTAAAGTCAACACCACTTTAAGGTCAGGATATTTTTCTTTAAAATATTCCAATACTTTCTCAGGCTGATTTTCTCCTGTAATCTGATAGGCTTCTACTTCATTCAAAATCATCCAGGATAGTTTCTGCAGTCCACACTCCATAAGGGACGGTTCATAGGGAGAGGGATTCAGCACGATTTCCATGTTCTTCTTCCACGCTGCGTCAATGAGATAGGAGAGGCCATTGATCTCATTTTGAAGGATCAGATAGTCCCCCTCTTGAAAGTCTTTCAGTACCTGATCCATCTCCTCTTCCCTATGCATCTTATTCGTTCCGCCGAATACCAGGATGGAATTCTGTCCTTTTTCGTCCACCTGTATAACAGCATGGCCTCCCGGACTGTCCTCTTTCATCAAGTATCTGGTGTCTATCCCGTATCTTTCACAGGCATCTCTGAGAGACTGACCGTCTGTCCCGATTTTCCCTGCCAGATACGTCTCTGCCCCTGCCTTTGCAAAGGCCACGGCCTGATTCAGGCCCTTGCCTCCGCTGGATATATGGAGCGTTTCTGCCGCTGCAGTCTCTCCCGGTCCGGGAAAATGTTTTACCTGATAAACGTAATCCAGGTTTAATGATCCATAAACCAGCACTTTTCTTTTTGTCATATTGTATGTATTTCTCTCCTTCCTCTTTGTTTTTTTATTAGTTTTGACTGTATTATACAAAGAATCCTCTGCTTTCCAAAGGTCACCTGTCCTTTTCTCTTTTTTTGCATATTTCGCACAAAAAACAGGGCTAAAGCCCTTGGCTTCGCCCTGTTTTTTCAACATTATAGATAAAGACTGTCCAGCATCTGGTGATACTGGATATCGGATACTATGATCTTTTTCTTACTGGAGCCGATTTCTCCACTCTCTTTGAGTTTCTGCAGATTTCGTCCTACTGTTCTTACGCTTACGCCAATACTGCTGGCAATGTCCTGATACTCTGCCCTGACGATCAGCTTTCCATTCTCTGCATCTTCCCGATGTTCCTCATAATAGCTGGTAAGATAATACCTGACCCTGTCTATCCCCTGGAAATAATATAAAATGCCCTCTTTTCCTGAACGCTGGTATAAATCTTCCGCCAGTAAAGACATGCTCCGTCTCAAAAGTGATTTGTCCTCCATGATTGCCTCATAAATGACTTCTGCCTCTATACGCAGCAGCTTCACTTTTGTAGTGCTTACAATCGTGGCAATATATCTGTCTTTCCTGGCCAGAATTTCCAGCAGTCCTATGCTCCCGTTCTGTTTGTCCAGTTGGAAATAGCTGTATTCATTGCCGTCCGCATACTCCCTGATTCCTGTTACTGTACCCTCCAGGATAAAATATATCCAATGGGGAAATTCTCCTCTGGAAACAATCATACATCTGGCATCCAATTCCAGGCATTCTCCTTTTTTTCTCAGTTCTTCCGGAAGAACTGAATAATTAAACACTGTCTCCTGCCGGTACTTCTCCCATAATTTCTGCAAAGACATTACGCCACCTCTTTACAATCTCCATTACTATTCTCTCTGCAATACATCTTTTACAGACTTGAGTTTCTTCTTATACTGCTCCCTGTCTCCGTACAGTCTCTGGATAAACTCATTAAACTTTGTCAGATACCGGAGAATAGGCTCTGTGGCAATAGAGAATACCACAAAAAGCATTACACATTTGGTAGACATAGAAGAAATGCCAAAAAGTCCCGGGAACAGAATACAGCTTGCCAGAAATCCGACAATGCATCCGATGCAGATTGCCAGACGCAGGGAATTCAGAGGCTTGCATATCTTAAACAGGATCATAAAGCCTACGATTGCCAAAAGCATAGTAGCCGCTGTAGACAGGTCTTCGCCTCCCACACCGAACGTCCGGCTAAAAATAGCAAGGGCCGCTACTACCAACACATCGGTCAGTCCTGCAGGCAGAGCCTTTAGCAGCACATTTTGTAAAAACCGCCCCTTGATCACATTCTTGTTTGGCTGGAGAGACAGGAAAAATCCCGGTATGCCAATAGTAAACATGCTGATCAGGGAAATCTGGGAAGGTCCCAGAGGATACGTAAACACGAATATGATAGAAACCAGCGACAGCAGGAAAGAGAAAATATTCTTTACCAGGAACAGACTGGCAGACTGCTGTATGTTGTTTACCACTCTTCTTCCTTCGGCCACCACTTCGGGCATCTTGGAAAAATCTGATTCCAGAAGAACTACCTGGGCAGCCTGCATAGCAGCTTCACTTCCTGATGCCATGGCTACGCTGCAGTCCGCATCTTTTAAAGCCAGAACGTCGTTTACGCCGTCCCCGGTCATAGCCACAGTCTTCCCCTTTCTCTGAAGGGCACGGACCAGCTGTCTCTTCTGCTCAGGAAGCACTCTTCCAAATACTGTATAATTCAGAGCAGCCTCTTCCAGCTCTTCTTTTGTCTTCAGAGTCCGGGCATCCACATATCGTTCTGCTCCAGCTATGCCCGCCTGTCTGGCAGTTTCCGATACCGTCAGCGGGTTGTCTCCGGAAATTACCTTGACCTCCACTCCCTGGCGGTTGAAATATGCAAAAGTCTCCGGCGCCTCCTCCCGGATCCGGTTCATCAGAAGGATCAGAGCCCAGGGCTCCACTTCCCCCTGCAGCTTCTTTCCATTCAGCTCTTCTTCATATTTTCCAAAAATCAGAGCTCTGTATCCTTTTGAAGAATATTCTTCAATCTTTTCCCTGTAATTCTCATAGGAATTTCCCAGAACAAATTCCGGGGCACCTAATACAAAATTACCAGATTCAAATACAACGCCGCTGTATTTATTGGCAGAAGAAAAGGATACGATCTTCAGAGGTTTTTCCCCTCTGTATTCCGTAAAATACTGTTTCAGCGCTGCCATGGTGCTGTTGTCCTCTCCCATGGCCTGAACAAAGTCTGAGAGAAGCCCCTTCACATTGTCCATATCCTGCTCTTCATCCAGAAGCACAATATTCTGGACGCTCATAGCATTCTCTGTGATGGTTCCGGTCTTGTCCACACAGAGAACATTCACTCGGGCAAGAGTCTCAATACTTTTCATATCATGAAGCAGCACCTTATTCATAGCCAGACGGATACTGCTTACAGCCAGTGCCACTGTTGTCAGCAGGTACAGACCTTCCGGTATCATACCGATCACTGCAGCTACCATGGAAATAATACTTCCCTGAAATCCTTCATGGCTGATAAAGAATCCCTGGATAAAAAGAATGATTCCAATAGGGATCAGGGCAATACCCACCCCTTTCACCAGTTTGTCCAGGGAACGGATCATTTCTGACTGTTCCTCGTCTTTCATGGCCTTTGCCTTTAAAGTCAGTTTGGAAATATAGGATTCATCTCCCACTTTCTCCAGCCGGGCATAGCATTTACCGGAAACAATAAAGCTTCCTGACATCAGGGAATCTCCCTCTTTTTTTAGAATTTCCTCAGATTCTCCCGTAAGAAGAGATTCATTTACCCGAACTTCTCCAGAACATACTACAGCATCTGCACATATCTGATTTCCGGTCTTAAAGATTACAATGTCATCCCGTACCAGAAGAGCAGAATCTATGGAACGGATCTTTCCCTCCCGGACCACATCGGTCTTAGGCGCATTCAGCATGTTCATCTTTTCCAAGACATTCTTCGCCCGAATCTCCTGAAAAATACCGATCACTGTGTTCAGAATAACTACTGGCAAAAAGGTCAGATCCCGGAAAGAACCTGATAGACAGACCAGCACTCCCAAAACTGCAAATATCAGGTTGAAATAGGTAAATACATTCTTCTTTACAATATCTTTGGTACTTAAACTGACACTGCCGACCTCTTCGTTGCTCCAGCCTGCTGCCGCCCGTTCTTCTGCCTGCTCTCTTGTGAGTCCGTATAAATAATCCGCCTTTACAGGCTCTATGGGAAATTTAATCTTCTTCTCATCAGGCGGATTCTTCTCCGGCTTCTGTCGTCTTATCATGTACGCTGTATTTCACCTTTCTTTCTCTGCGCTTATGCCTTTCAAGGCAAAACATAGTTTAATGATAACACAAAAAAAGAAGGGTCTCAATTGTGTACACAATAATTTCATTTCTTTTTAATATATTTTTTATATTACACTGCAGTAAACTCCAGGCTTCTCAGCGCTATGATCCAGCAGAATAGGCAGAAACACCACACTCAGCGCTAAATAAAGACTTTCCATTCCAATTCACCTGTGTTCTATAATAGCATGAAAAAAGGATTGCACGCAATCCTTTTTCTGAATACCTTCTCTATGAAATTCTTCCATTATCCATGGTATAGACTTTATCCGCCAGATTCATAGTGGATTTTCTGTGGGAAACCAGCACTACTGTTTTCTCCTGGCAGGATTCTTTCAGAGATTTCAGGATGATTCCTTCGTTCAGGGAATCCAGATTACTGGTAGGTTCGTCCAGAAGGAGGAACGGCCCGTCATGGAGAAATGCTCTGGCCACGCCGATCCTCTGTTTTTCTCCTCCTGATAAGGTGTCTCCCAATTCTCCTACCTCTGTTTCATACCCTTTTGGAAGAGTCATAATAAAGTCATGGATAGAAGCCTTCTTCGCTGCCTTTATGATCTCCTCCCGGCTTGCCCCAGGCTTTCCTATGGCAATATTATTGGCAATCGAATCATGGAACAAATGTGTCTCCTGGGTCACATAAGATTCTGTGTTCCTGAGCCGCGCTGTGGGAATCTGCCGCACATCTCTTTCCGACAGCTTCACAGCCCCCTGGTCCACATCCCAGAACCGCATTAAAAGTTTTAACAGGGTAGACTTTCCTGAGCCGCTGGCTCCGTGGATTCCTATGATCTTTCCCTGGGGCATTTCAAGGGAATAATCTTTCAATATCACTTCATCCTCATAGGCAAAGGTCACCTGTTCAGCCCTGGCCCCTGTAAAGACAAAAGCCGCCGGATGCGCCTCTCTTTTGTCTGCCCCCTGTAACGCCCCTGAAGAAATATTTTCCGGGATCTCTTCCACCAGAGGTTCTTCCTCCAGAATGGAAAGGACTCTCTCTCCGCTGGCCAGGGTCTGATTCAGATTGTTAGACAAACTGGACAGGGCTGTTACCGGACCGAAGGAACCCATCATGGCAATGGTACAGGTAAGGATTCCTCCGAAGTCCAGTTCTCCCTGCCGTCCCAGATACAGGGTAAAGAAAAGCATGCCAAAAGAGAAAAACAGGATAGCCAGTGTGGTAAAGGACCGCTGAGCTCCTTCCAGACGGCTGAGACCCTTCTGGAGATTTCCCAGTCTGACCGAGCGTTCTTCCATTTCCTGTTCCCGTTTTTTCCCTTGTTCATATTGAATAGTCTCATCCAGACCTCTGAGGGAATCCAGGACAAAGCTGTTCAATTCCCCGAAGCCAGTACGAAATTCCATTCCCCGGTTTTCTCCTTTTTTCCCGTTCCACAAGGGAATCACTGCACCTACCACCACATAGGCAGTCAGGGCAAAGATTCCTGTCAGGATGTGATAACTTCCTATAAAAATCACCATGATCAGAGAAGTGAGGAAGGCAATGGCAATAGGGGAGATAGTATGAGCATAAAAGACCTCCAAAAGCTCGATGTCTGTAGTGATAATGGAAATCAGATTTCCCTTATCTCTTCCCTCCAGCTTTGCCGGGCAAAGCTTTCGCAGAGCAGCAAAAACTTTATGGCGGATGATCGCCAGCAGTTTAAAGGCAATAAAATGGTTGCAGTATTGTTCCGCATAGTGAAGGATCCCCCTGAAGACTGCCAGGATTCCCATGAGCAGGAACAGTCTCTGGCCGCTTCCTTTCAGGACTGCCTGTCCAGCCAGGATGGTCAGGAAGATGGCACAGAGGTATCCCAGAACACCCAGAATAATAGCTGCCGTCATAATGTGGAGCAGAGGCTTTACAAGGCCGATAAGCTGAGCCATGATCCGAATCCCGCTTCTTCTTTCTTTTTTTGCCCCGGTCATCCCTTCTCCTCCCTTCCATACATTTCCAGATTTTTCTGTGTTTCATAAAGTTTGCAGTAAACGCCTCTCCGTTTCATCAATTCCTCATGGGTTCCCGCCTCCCGGATTTCTCCCTGATCCAGAAGGTAAATCCTGTCAGACTCCGCCACATTGGACAGTCTGTGGGAGATAAGAAGGACGGTTCTGGTCTTGGCCAGTTCCCGGATCACTTTCATGATCAGATCTTCGCTTTCTGCATCTATGTTTGAAGTAGCTTCGTCAAAGATATATACCGGGGTGTCATGAAGAAGGGCTCTGGCAAGGGCCAGTCTCTGACGCTGACCTCCGGACAGGTTGGCCCCTTGTTCCAGAAGTTTCGTCTCAAGTCCATCCTGAGCATCCAAAAATCCCAGCAGATTCACCCTGGAGAGTACACTCCTCATTTCTTCCACTTCAGCCTCAGGCTTTGCCATCTGCAGATTCTCTGCCACTGTTCCCTTAAAGAGATAACTGTTATGCCGTACAAGGGTTACGTGTTCCATTAGTTCCCTTTCCTGAATTCGGGCCAGAGACCTTCCTCCCATACGGATCTCTCCCTGATATCCCTGAATCTTTCCTGTAAGCAGACCGGCAATGGTACTTTTCCCGCAGCCGGATTCTCCTACCAGAGATACGAAGGTACCCTGGGGAACAACCAGGCTGACCTCTTTCAGGATTTCTCTGTTCTCTTCGTAAGAAAACCGGATATTCTGCAGTTCTATATCAAAGTTCTCCGGTGACATTTTCTCTTCTCCCTTTTCTGGTTCCTCCAGATCCAGGAGACGAAAAATCTTGTCACTGGCTGTCATGCCGTTCATGGCAATGTGAAAAAAGGAGCCCAGAAGCCGCAGGGGAATGAAAAACTCCGAAGCCAGAAGAATAATGGCAAGGGTCCCGGAAAAGTCCAGTCTTCCTACAAGAAATTCGCTGACAGCTACAATCATCCCCACTGCCGCGCCACCGTAAGCTACAATGTCCATAACGCTGGTAGAATTTAGCTGCATAGTCAGGACCTTCATGGTTATCCGTCTGAATTCCTGAGCTTCCTGGTCCATCTCCTCTGCTTTCTGCTCATCTGCCTGATAGATTTTCAAAGTAGTCAGGCCCTGGAGGTTTTCCAGGAAGCTGTCTCCAAGACCTGTATAAACACCCCAGTATCTGCTCAGCAGTTTTTTTGCAAATTTCTGTACTGCTACAATGGATATGGGAATCAAAGGCACACAGATCAGTAATACCAGGCTGGCCTTAAGGTTTACAAAAGATAAAATCAAAAAAAGAGTCAGAGGCGCCAGAAGGCTGTAAAAAAGCTGGGGAAGGTATTTTCCAAAATATATTTCCAGTTGTTCTACGCCTTCGGTGCTTAGCTGAACCACCTCTGAAGTAGATGTTTTCTCTTTATAAGAAGCTCCCAGCCTCAGGAGTTTTTCATAGATTTTCTTCCGCAGGATCCTCTTTACATCTACGCTGGCTTCATAAGAAGCCCTGGCCGCCATCCGCTCACAGAGAAACCGGACTGCCACAGCCAGAACAAGGAGGAAAACTGTCCTTCCCAGGGACAGTTCTCCCAGGGCCTGGGGCAGATTTTCGGCATCCACCACTTTACCCAAAAGCTCTGCAATGGAGAACACTGCAAGGATCTGAGCCAAAAGTGCGATCCACTGCCAGAGAATGTTATATACTATATATTTTTTTGCGTGAGACAGCAGTCTCACCAGTCTTGTCTTGATCATAAATATTCAGCCTCGTTTTTCTGCGGGAGATCAGGCAGATACACCTTCTCCCTCTCTTACTGTTTTAACTCTGAGGAAGAAGTACAGCAGATGGCATACCCATACCACCGCCAGACAGATCCTTCCTACAGGAACATTGCTCATCATGAGAAATCCTGCCGCCATTACCAAGGTAACGGTTCCCACAATGGTCAGTTTTGTTTTCATAGTCATAGCCTTCTTCTGTACAAAAGATTCCAGATGTTTCTTATACAGACTGGTCCCAATGAACCAGTCGTGAAGTTTTCTGGAGCTTTTGGCAAAACAGAAAACTGTAGCCATATAAAAAGGTACTGTAGGGAGAATAGGGAGGACCACTCCCACAGTTCCCAGACCCAGGCATATAAAACCAAGTATCATCCAAAATAGCTTTAATGGATTTTTCTTCATATTTTTCCTTTCTACCTTGCTAGAGTTTCTTCCTTAAAACTTCTAAATGGTTAGTTATGTTTAACTTGTAGTCTTAAAAAAAGCGCGGCTTCATAAATGAGTTAGCTGCGTCTACCTTGTATTTATATACCATATTCCCATTATCTTTGTCAATATTTTTCTGCCTCACTTGTGATTTCATCAATCATAATACACAGGATAAAGTCTGTTTTTTCCCCATAAACGATTCCAACATCGTGCTGCACTTCGGAAGTTTTTCTCTCTCCCTCCTTTCCATCTCTCTTCTCTGGAATTCCCGGTCCTGCTGTCTTTTCTTCCTTCTCTCAGAGTCTTCCATTTAAATCTCCCCGTTTCGATTTTTTAAAAAGCCTGCTGTTTTAAGTCCCCCTCTTAAAACAACAGGCTTCATAATCATGTGTACAGATTACTCCGCACCTTATGTTATGGTATTATGCCAGCATCATTCTGTCATTTGCAAATTCTCCGCCGCTGACTTCTTCAAATTTAGCCAGCAGGTCGGATACATGTAATTTCTTCTTCTCTTCTCCCGCTACATCATAGATCACTTTCCCTTCGTGCATCATGATCAGACGGTTTCCGTGGGCAATGGCATCCTTCATATTATGGGTTACCATCATAGCTGTAAGACTGTGTTCCTGAATGATCTTATCAGAAATCTCCAGTACTTTCGCTGCGGTCTTTGGATCAAGAGCCGCTGTGTGCTCATCCAAAAGAAGAAGCTTTGGTTTTTTAAGTGAAGCCATCAGCAGGGTAATGGCCTGCCTCTGTCCTCCGGAAAGCAGTCCCACCTTTGTGGTAAGACGCTCCTCCAGTCCCAGATCCAGTTCTCTTAATTGTTCTTTATAGAACTCTCTCTCTTTTCTGGAAATACTCCAGCGGAATCCTCTGCGCTCTCCTCTTCTGGCGGCAATAGCCATGTTTTCCTCAATGGACATGGTAGAGGCAGTTCCTGTCATAGGGTCCTGGAAAACTCTTCCCAGATAAACGGCTCTCTTATGTTCCGACAGCCGGGTAATGTCCACTCCGTCTACGATTATTTTTCCCTGGTCGATGGGCCAGACCCCGGCAATGGCGTTCAGGGTCGTAGATTTTCCCGCCCCGTTTCCACCGATAATAGTCACGAAATCCCCGGGATTCAGATTCAGATTTACTCCGTCCAGAGCTACTTTTTCATTAATGGTTCCTATGTTAAAGGTCTTGTGAAGATCTTTGATTTCCAGCATATATCCCATTATTTTGCCATCCTCCTTCTTACCAGATATTTTCCTTTGAGATAAGGTGCCGCCAGGAAACAGGTCACGACTACTGCTGAAAACAGTTTCATGTAGTCAGAGTCGATTCCCAGCCACATTACCAGAGCATAGGCAATGTAATATAAGATAGCTCCCACGAAAACGGATGCCAGTGTATAGGCAAAGGCAATTTTCTTTCCTGCACAGAGCTTTCCGAAGATCACCTCACTGATGATCACGGCGGCCAGGCCGATAACAATAGCGCCACGGCCTGCATTTACATCTGCAGCTCCCTGATACTGAGCATATACGCCTCCGCACAGACCTACCAGGCCGTTGGAGATCATCAGGGCGATAACTTTGCAGAAATTTGTATTGATGCCCTGGGCGCTTGCCATCTGAGGATTACATCCTGTGGCACGGATAGAAGCTCCAAGCTCTGTTCCGAAAAGCCAATATACAATAGCCACAAGGACAAGGCATCCCACGATCAGGCCGATGAAAAACAGATAACTATTATCAGATGTCACATAACGGGCAGAAGCTACCAGGCCTTTCTGTCCGATTCCCATACTCTGATTGGCCTTTCCCATGATTCCCAGATTTACAGAATAAAGAGAAATCTGGGTCAGAATACTGGCCAGGATCCCCGGGATTCCCAGGGCTGTGTGAAGAAAGCCTGTTACAAAGCCTGCGGCCATTCCTGCCAGGAAGGCAAAGATCAGAGACAGGGCAGGGTGCATGCCTCCCTGTATCAGCATTACCGCCACGGCTCCTCCTGTAGCCAGTGAACCATCTACCGTCAGATCTGCAAAATCCAGGATCCGGAAGGTGATGTATACCCCCAAAGCCATAATTCCCCAAATAAGTCCCTGGGCCGCATTACCCGGGAGAGACCGCACCAGAGCCATCGGGTCCAGTGCCATCAGCATTGTCATAGTCATGTCATTTATTCCTTTCCAGTGTATTTTTATGTTTTATCAATCTATCACATTTTTCAATACAGCAACAGAGGCCGCCGCATTAAACAAAATGTAAAAGTTTAATGCGGCGGCTCCCTGTCTGTTCTCAGACAGTCCGCTGCCTGCTTTAGCCGGCTGCGGCATATGAAAAACAATTTATTATTCTGTTTCGATAGCTTCGTAATCTTCCGGAATGGTAATTCCTAATTCTTCACAAATTGTAGGATTATACATTTTGGTTACTTCCGGAGCAGTCTGAATTTCCATAGTAGAAATATCCTCGCCTTCTGCCAAAACCTGATAAGCCATTTCGCCAGCTGTGTATCCGATATCATAGTAGCTGATTGACAGAGTAGCAATTCCACATCCGGAACAGATTCCCTGCTCTCCTGCGATTACAGGAATCTTTGCAGGCATACATACGTTATTTACAATCTGTGTATTGGATGCCATAGTATTGTCTGTAGGAATATAGATCGCATCGCAGGTTTCAATGGCGCTGGTCACTACTGTCTGGATTTCATTGGAGTCGGCTGCAGTATATTCTTCGTATTCAATTCCGTCTTCTTCCAGAGCTTCCTCAAAAAGCTGTGCCTGATACTGGGAATTAGGTTCTGCAGAACAGTAAAGGATTCCCACTTTCTTGGTATCCGGCAGCAGCTCTAACAGCATATCCTCCTGCTGGTCGATAGGGGCCAGGTCGCTGGTTCCGGAAACATTTACTCCGGTAGCTCCCGTCCAGTCATCAATGCCAAGAGCTGTAGCATAGTCTGTAATAGAAGTTCCCAGGATAGGGATATCTGCCGTTGCCTGGGCTGCTGTCTGTAAAGGCAGCGTAGCGTTTGCCAGGATCAGATCTACATCTGCAGATACAAAGTTATTAATAATGGTAGAACACATAGCCTGCTCGCCCTGAGCATTCTGCTGATCAAATTCTACATTTCCTTCCCCGAAAAGTTCTGTACAGGCATCCATAAATCCCTGGGTAGCCTGATCCAGCGCATCGTGTTCCATCTGCTGGCAGATACCTATGGTATAAGTTTCGCCGCTTCCTGATGACTCAGAAGACGCGCTTTCCTCTGTACCGCTGCTCTCTGAGCCGGAATCAGAACTTCCTCCGCAGGCAGTCATTGCCATACCCATGGTCGCTGCCATCATGATCGCCAATATTTTCTTCAACTTCATTTTCATTTCCTCCCTGTTGCTTTATCACGAAAAACCGTTACGCTTTACTGCGCAAAAGTTCTAATGGTGCTATTATACACCCCAGGGCTATATTCGTCAACTTGAAATATATTTTTATACGATCTCGTCCAGCCAGATTCCCTGGATCTTCTGGATCTTATCTAAATCTGTTCTCATCTCTTCCGGCATATCCGGCCACAGAGTCTCTGCTTCTTCGCAGCCAAACAGCCAGGCAGTTAAATCTCCGATATCTGCCTTCAATGTCCACAGCCTCTGGGCTGCCTGCAGCTCCTCCTGGCCTCCGCCCATGCTCAGACTGCTTCCATTTTCATCCAGGCTCCAGAGAAAGCTTCCTTCGTTTTCAGGAATCAGCTTGTCCTCTATTTCCAGTCGAAGAGTAAGAACCCCTGATTCCTTAAGACTAAAAACAGGGAGAAATTCTCTTACAGATGTGATCCTTCCCATAATTCCCTGGTTTTCTTCTTCCCGGACATGCCATTTTTCCTCTGCATACAGAAGTACATGTTTTTTCTCCTGGTCTTCTGCAAAGGCCTGAAGGCCCTGGATCTCTCCGCTGCTGTCCCTGAGGAAATACAGCTCTCTCTTTTCACTTTCCAATTCTTTTTTCATTCGACGTACATAGGCTTCGTCACGGCAGGTATAGACCTGGCTTCTCTTTGAAAGCCACTGTTCCATATATGCTCCGGCAGCCTCACAGTCTTCCCGGCTCTCTGACACCGGGATCTGCTCCAGCTTCTCCCTAGCGTCAGAGACCATCTGCAGCTTCTGTCTTTTCCAGATAAACCGGAAATCAAAAGGACGGTAAATGGCCTCTGCCGCAGGCATCAGGAAAGTAAAAGGCCTCCCTTCCAGGTTCATGTCTCTTAACGCCCGGGTCAGCACCTCTCTCATATATCCCTTGCCTCTTTGGCTCTCTTCTGTGGCAACTGCCACGATATAGTCGGCCATCCCCGATTTCTCTCCTATATGGACTTTATAAGGATTTCTGTGAAGCATGGAGACGATCCTTCCTTCTTCTTTTTTCACCAGAATACGGTTGTCCCTGGTCTTCTCCTGATAATAAAAGTCCAGATAAGCATCTGTATCTTCCGGAAAACAGGATTTCCAGAGAGGAATTGTCTCTTTCTTTTCTTCCTGGGGAAGATATTCCGGCAGGTTTTCTGAAGCGGTATTCTCGATTTCTTCCGCCCATTTATAAGATTTTTGTCCGTCCAGAAGCTGTTCTACCAGATATTTTCTTGCAAAGTCTGCCGGATTATAGGACATCTTGGCCTTTCTCAGTCCCTCCAGTCCCATATCGTCTTCCCGGTTCACCCACTGGACCTCCGGGAATTCATGGAGCAGGAACATCTGATTAATAGCCTGATAAAGTCCCGGGATTTCCGGGTTGGCTTTTTCAATATGGATCACCGCCATATCCTCGATCTTGTTGTAGCTTCCCACAGAGAAGGCCTCTAACTGTCCATCTACATAAATTCCTCCCATGTGGATGTTCAGCTCACAGCAGTTTCTCAGAATGTCGTGGATTCCCCGGACTTCATAGTCTAAATGCTCCTCCTGGTCCTCGCCTTTCTGGATCCTCCAGCGGTCCAGGAATTTCCACATGTCATCTTTGTCATCGCAGCCCAGAGTCCTGTATTCAAATCTTCCCTCATACTGGCGGAGAAATACATTCAGCCGGTTCTTTTTCTTATGAAGTTTCTTTCCTGAGAGTTTCCGCAGAGATTCTCCAAGATACAGGTAGTCTCTGGAATCCTCCTGCTCTTTTACAAAGTATTTCTCTTCCGGCAGGTTCA
>ERZ1090880.860-NODE-860-length-15791-cov-4.537112_pt1 | contig 15791 bp, 9 predicted proteins | sample MGYA00478471_ERZ1090880 | MGnify/ENA primary metagenome ERZ1090880 (study PRJEB33644, sample SAMEA5815734) | chicken gut metagenome | biome: Chicken; feature: Gastrointestinal Tract; material: Caecum | place: Ireland | collected 2019-01-01 | study: A study of the... | reverse complement strand
GGCATACGAGATTAGTTGCAGTCTCGTGGGCTCGGAGATGTGTATAAGAGACAGCTGTTGCCCCGTCTGTGCTCTCTGTACTTGCGGAACTGCTTTCTGTGCCTGCGGCGCTTGTACTTTCTGTGCCGCCACCGCCTAAGAGGTCACTTAAACTTGTGCCGCCCGTCAAAGGTGTCTCACCTGTATCTACCTGGGTTGATTCCGCTGTTGCGTCTGACTCTGCAACTGTCTCTACGGGGGTACCATCTGCATTTGTTTCACTCTCTGTCTCTACAAGGATTCCATTCTCATATGTCTCCGGCATTGACTCTGTTGTCTCAGGCTCCGATGGATTCGGGTCGTAGATTTCTTTGACCCCTGGATTCTGCTCATCGCTCACTACGTAGCACTGATATGTTGCAAGCGTTCCTGCGGTATCTGTGTTAAGGAATAAGATTTCTTTCTTCAACTCTTTGACCGCCAGCTTGTCTGCATAGGGCTTAATAAAAGCGTCGTATAAACTGATTGCGTTCTCACTACCGACATAGTTGTACGCCCGGAGCGTTACATACATGCCATTTTTGTGCTGTAAGCTCACGTTTCCGTTTGACAAGTTGAAAGACCAGTTGTTTGACGGCTTGTACTCTACGTTTGGTACTAGGGTGATTGTTGTGTCATTTGGAAGTACCATGCTTGGCTCCAAATCGAGCTGTTCACCGATTCGGATAGAACCATTGATTGCATTGTAAACTTGCTGACCTGTGGGTAATGTTCTTACTGAGTTCAGGTTCTGCACTTCTGACAATGTGCTATCGTAAGTGTAAAGCAACTGTTTCAGTGAGGTTATCTCGGAATCGCGAGAAGAAATTGTGGTGTAAGCCGAATTTAACTGGGACTCTAGCTCCTCGTATGTGGGCTTATCATCATCACTGAATATGCTACATGCTGATAAGCTCGACGCCATAACCACTAGGACTAGAAGAACCGCCAGTTTTCTATAAAAGTTCATTTGGTGTCTCCCCTTTCTGTCTTAAACTTTATCTCCATTCTCTGCGGCCTGCAAGAACAAGTCCACGGCTGACTGATAATCTACTGTCAGCTCCTTGGAAGCCTTGTTCCTACTTGAGGCCGTACCAAAGAACAATGAATACTCAAATGTGAACAGGTAGTACATCAATACGAAATAACGCTTCTTATCATCTACGTGCCTGTCCATTCTTCCTCGTATCTGCTCCATTTTAGCAGGCACCGCTTCCAGGCTGTACATGATACATACTTCACCACCATACAAATTTAGGGAACGCTTTGCATTTGTGATAAGTATGTCTGTATCACCATGGTTGAATGACTCTTGAATCTTGACTTTATCTTTATCTTTAGTGTTACCGTTGATGATTTCTACGTTCTTCCCTGCCGCCCTCAGGATATTAGCGATTGTCATTTGTGCATTAACGTGAAAACAATAAATCAAGATTTTGCTGTTTCGGAAGTCCGATAAACACAATGAGATAAGCCGCTGTAACTTCGGAACATCGTCTGGCGTGGTCTTTAACTCAATATCAGGAATTAGTGACGGGTCATTAAGAACCTCGTTTGCTCTGTAGCCCTTCTTGATTAACTTCATCTGCTCCTGTGTAGGAGTGATTTCACTTACAAGGTACATGTTGTCAGATGTCATTCCTACTTCTTTAATGCTTCGGGCAAAGTAGAAGAGTTTCAACTTCTCTTTGAAGGCCTCCTGGTTCTTATAACCTGCTAAATCAAACTTCTGAAACTGTTGAGGCTTGCCACCTACTGTTTTCCAGAAGTAATTGCGCTGATAAACGCAATACTCTTTCGAGATATGGGACTTAGGTGGAAGTGCTTCGGGAATAATCATTGCCATCTGATAGTAGATGTCAAAAATACAGGTTTCAAAGGCTGTTGCATTTAATAAGTGCGCCCTGCTGGCCATTTCCATGACTGCCTTGGTGTATGTGTACTGCTGTGTGCTGTCTGACTTGATTACTGAGCTTTCGTCAAGGATAACTACATCGTATAAATTGTTCCGTTTGCGGCTCTGTTCGTCATAGTAAACATTCGCTCCAAGCCAGGTAAGGAACGTGTTGTTCTTCAAGGCTGTATGCTTTGTTACGATGATGTCTACTTTAGACCAATCAGTTTTGTCAATTACCTTCTTCATTGGAGCTGCCTGTGAAGGTAACTCGATTACTCGCATACCGGTAAATCGCTTCATTTCTCTGACAAACTGCTGTACTGCTCCTGTCTCGACAGCAATAAGCACTCGGCTCATTTCTTTTGTCATGCGGAGCATATTTAGCAGGGCTGCAACCTCAACTGTCTTACCGATTCCTACCCCGTCCCCTAACATGGAGAAGGGCGATAAGTAAAGGAATCCTGTTCCAACCGTCTGATAATCTCTTAGTTCGCCCCAATACTGCTTAATATCTATGTTGTTCTCCCTGCAATACTCAAGGACACTCATATCTTTCTCATCGGCTTTGTCAATTAAGTCATAGGGAAATGTACAAATCATATGCTTTAACTTAGGAATACACTGCTGTGATGTGGTATGCAGTATTGCCTGCTGTGTGTATTCTGATAAATTTCCTACATAGTGTCCATCTACGATAGGAACTGATTTCTTTTGTGCCATGCTAAGTTCTCCTTTAATAGGAACACTAATTTGTCTTTAAGGTACTTGTGCAATCGTCTATGCCTCTGTTTCTTCCCTCCAGACAAACAGCTCCTTGTTGAAAGACTCGATGTTTCTAAAGGAAGATAACAAGTTGATTGCGACTACATGTGAATTTGCTGAGGTGCTGTAAGGTTCTTTCTTGATGTCTTTCAGTTCTGTCATGTAACTTGACTTGACCTCCCAGGCACCACTTGCAAGCCGCTCATATTCTGTCACTCTGTACCTGGAGTCACCTAAAACACATACAAACCTTATATGCGCCCCTTTGGGTATGCTGTCCACCACGTTAATTAAGTGTGATACCTCTGGATTTCGCAATCCTCCCTTACGATTTGCTACTCTTATTGCTTTACTCAAATCCCTTGCTGTGGGAATCATAGGAATTTTTATAAGGCTTTCCATGATTTTCTTTGGTTCCTCCTGTATAAAATGCGAAACTCTCTGCGTTTATGCTTCTCATTATAAAGAGGGCCTATGCTTTAATTTTATAGGCCCTCTGTTAGTCCCATTCGAGCTTACTACTCCGCTGTCGTTTCCGCTGCTGTCTCTGCCGGAAGCTCTACATTACCTCCACTGGTGAATCCTTCTTTAACCTTGGCTAAGTCCTCACCAGACAGCTCACGCTCTGTAATCTGCTGGATATCGTCGATTACCCACTGGTTACCAAAGTGAGATACTACGTAGTAATTCTCTAAGTAGAGGCCGAGGTCTACGCCCTCGTATTCAATCAGCTCCTTAGTGGTTAACTCTACCTGAGTATCGAAACCGCCAATCCATTCAACCGGAACGATTGTCAATGTCGAAGGTGTATTAGCACCGCCACGAATCATGTTCGTCTGGATGCGACCTCTCATATAATCGAAGTCTGTATCGCTGAGGATTTCAGTGTTTGTATCGAATAAACTTGAAATTCCGTCCAGACCACCACGAGTTCCTAGGTTTCTGCTGTTTGCGTATTCTTCATACTTGTCGAATACCTGGACTGTGATTTCCTGCTTCTGAGCGTCTGTTACTTCACCGCTCAGATTCAGTGCAACAAGCTGTCTGTACTTCGGATTGATTTCATAAATCGTAGGCTGCTTCGTCAACTCTCTGCTCTGTAACCACATATCATTGATGTAGAAGTTCAGGTCTTTCTGACGAATTACATAGTACAGTGTGTCTTTGTACTGGGATACGAACTCTGAACCTGCGGGACGTTCCGCAACTGTTCTCTCGACCTTCACTAAATAGGAGTTCTCCTTACGGTCTACGATATTGATTAGCTTAGAAGCAAAATCATTGATGTCTGCGCTACTTCCAAACTCGGCTGACTTGAAAGCTAACCCGGCGTCCTCGATTGTATACTTCTTCATCAGCCCATTGATGTCCTGGTTATTCACCAGTCTATCATATTCCTCGATTTTAATGCGAATCTGCTCGTCTGCGATTTCGGGAACATTAACTGTTTGTTCGCCACCGAATTGATAATCAGAAGTGTAACTCTCGATGTAGGGGAATACGTATGTCATGTTATCTTTGTCAACTTCGTCCTGGGCAAACACAAAGGTGATTACCATTTTTCCTGTGTTTTGCGCTCTGTCAAAGCCGTACTCTCGTAAACCGTTGGTGCCCTCGTTGTAGCAACCGTTACCTACAAGAACTGAACTGGAGTCTCCTGCAACAGGCTGATAAACGTAGGTGAGTTCTGGGAAGTATGCTACACTTGTTGCGGAGCCACCGAACATGTCCTCGTACTCGTCTACATCTATGAGCATGTGTCTCAGGTTCTCACTGTAAACATCTAAGTCTCCGATTGCTCTCTCGGCTTGATAGATTCCGTTGTCCCCTGTGTCACTCTCAGGGTCTTGGGCCTGTACTGCGTATCCAGGGTCCTCTGTTTCTGTCTCTGTCGTATCTGTTGTAGCTGCTGTGTCTGTTGCAGTTGTTTGGGTGTCCCCCTCAGTTGTTGTGGTATCAGTTGTTGTGTTATCTGTTGTTGTGCCATCTGTAACTGCCCCATCTGCTGGAGGTGTTGCTGTGTCCTCTACGGGAGCTGTTTCCTCAGGAGCGGGAGTAATTGGAGTTGTTACTGTGTTTTCCACGAACAAGGGAATCTGATTGTTCGCGTCCCGTTCTGCGTTTAAGTACCCGGTAATCTGTGTAATCCAGTTGGGGTCGATTGTGTCTGTATAAACATCCTCATCAATCGTGTAATGTATAATACAGTTGTCTAAACCTACATAGTTGGCATAGTTCTTAAACTGTCCGAGTTCGTTAGGAGCTGTGTCAAAAGACACAGTTAAAAAGTAATATCCGCTAAACTCCTTCAAGCTCTCTGCAACTGGGTTACTCAGCTTGAGGTCGTCCAGGACTGCTTTAAGGTAGTCATGATTTTCTTTGGAGACGTACTCCAGTGTGCCGCCCTGACTTAAATCCATGTTGTGCTCGACTAAAATCTTCTGGAGCAAATCTAAACACCGCTGCTGGTCCTCGTCAGTAGTAGGATTGAACTGCGCCTTGTAATCTGAAACTGCTGTTCTCTGGGAGAAGCTCGAAAAGTTCAGGGCTTCTTTGCCATCATCCATGATTTCCTGCATTAGCTTGTAGTTCTGTTTCGGTAGTGAGTCAACCCTTTCAAGACTTGAACTGGAGCAGCCAGCTAAGACTGAGGCTGTCATTGCCGATAAACATATAATTGCAATACTTCTTTTCTTACTGTTCATAGTTCCTTTGGTCTCCTTCTTAGAATAAGCTCATAGTGACAACAATTTTGCCCTTTTGCTTGAACTTCATTAGGTAAGATTTTCTGATTAAAAGGTCTGTAGCTTGTTTTCCAAACTTCCTTTCAACAATTCCAACGTCTACTGGTTGCTGATAAACTCCTTTGGCTTCTAGGAAGTTCTTAACAACTGCTTTCAGGGTATTAAGCTCCATCTTGTTATACTTCTCATATTCTCGCTGGAGCTTCTCCTGCTCTGACAGCTCTTTGTGAGGTTTCTTTTGCTGAACCGCTGGCTGTGCAGTCTGTTGAGCTTTGGGAGTTGGCTGGGTAGCTTGGGTTTGTTGATGTGCTGCTGTTGGCTGTGGTATATTTTGTTGGGTGTCCCCACTTGATTGTTGTGGAATTGTAGCTGTTGTAACCGGCAAGCCTTCAAGCTCTGCAAGCTCACGCTTCAACTGCTCTATCCTTCGCTGTTTCTCTGACTGCTCTAGCAATTGCCTCTTTCGGGCCTCTAGCTCACGAATCAATTTATCTTCTTCCGATTCTTGTGTAGCTTGCTGAGACTGTGTTGGCTGCTGAAATACTGTAGACTGTGCCGGCTGTTGAGCCGTTGGAGGTTGTGCCAGTTTAACAGGCTGTTGTGTTGTCTGCGTATAAACTTGCTCTTGTTTGTCCGTCTGTTGTGTTGTCTGCTTAGGTTGGGCAAGCTGAACTGTTGGTTGTGCTGACGGTTGTACTGGCTTTGGCTGTGCAAGTTGAACTTTCTGTGTTGCCTGCTGTGGTGGCTGAGCTAATTTAACTGGCTGCGCTGGCTGTTGCTGTTGTGGTGGCTGAGCTAATTTAACTGGCTGCGCTGGCTGAGCTAATTTAACTGGCTGCACTGGCTGAGCTAATTTAACTGGCTGCACTGGCTGCTGTGCTGTCGCTGTCTTAGGTGTCTGAGCTAACTGCACTGTCTGTGCGAACTTAATTGGCTGTACAGTTTGCTGAGTAGACGGTTTAGACGTTTGAGTAGTCGGCTCTTCATCTTCGGAGTCTAAGTCGTCGTCCTCGTAATCATCATCTTCGTCGTCCCATTCGGGTTCATTTGAATCTGTGTCAGGCTCGCTGTCAAAATCTTCATCATCTAGCATATCATCTTCAGGCTCATCTTCCTCTACTGAGTAATCATCGTCTAAACCTTCGGAAGTATTGTTATACTCATCAGAGTACTCATCTGAGTCATCGGGATAATCGTCTGAATATTCATCTGCGCCATCGGAATCCTCATCGTACTCTGAACTGTACTCGTCTGAATCATCGGAATAGTCATATGAATCTTCGGAACCATCGTACTCGTCAATGTACCCGTCATCTTCTTCGTCATCTTCATCTTGACTACTTGGCTGCACCTGCTGATAAACTGCTTGATGACTCTGTGTGGGTTGCTGTGCTTGATTCAAAGGCTTCGGCTGAGATAACTGTACTGTCCCTGATGTTTGTGCCACTTGTATTGGCTGTGCAAGCTTAATTGTTGACCGCTCTGTTGATTGTGCTGGTTGAGCGAGCTTTATTGCTGGCTGCTCTGTTTGACTTAAGGGCTTTGGCTGTGCAAGCTGAACTGTCTGTGGTTGTTGTGCCTGTGTGCTTGGCTGTGCTTGCTGCGCCCTTGCTTGATTCAATGGTAGCGGTTTGGGGCGTTCTATAATGTCTTTGGGTCTTAAAGAGGCAGGAGGAGGACGATTGATAACGTCCTCTGCTTCTCTTTCATTCTCTTGTGTCTCGTGTGCTTCGCTTGGATTTGCTTGACCCTGCTCTGTGTTCTGTGGTTCTTCTTCTATTTCTTCGTCATCAAATAGTGTGTCTAGCTCTTCGTCTAGGTCAATCTTTGCTGAACCGAAGATTGAAAGTTTTGTCAGGTCCAAAGCGTTACTCCTTTCTGCGAATTTTATTATGCCTTAAACTCAAAATTTTAAAAATTTTGCGCTGTGGTACTAATTGGTTCTATAGCCATCGAGGTCTAGGTCATATTGAATCTTGTCGGGATTCAGTGTGATTTCTAGTTCCTCTCTAATTTTTTGCTCATCTCGGTTGTATGCAACCCCCAGGGCTGACATATCGGGAAGTTCAACTCCTAGCTTGTACCACGTTCTTGCGATATTACATATCAACTCCCTTGTGCGGTAGTCTGCGTCACTTAATGACGGGTCAACTGGACAAGAGCCTCTAACAAATTTTGCTGACTGGTAGCTCGTCTCTTTGACTGCTATCTCACCTGGCCTTGTAAGGGGAACTTGCCACCTTTTGATTCCTAGTTCTTCTTCAACTACGTCCTTGTCTGCCATAACGGCCGCCTTGAAAGCGATGTTCAGACGAGTTGTAGGAGAGAGAATACCTGTTGAACGGTGAGGAATCATTATCAACCCAATTCCACTTGAAGGTAACTGGGTTAAGATACTATCAATTAGGTTTTGTATGTCTTTCTTGATACCCTTTTGGTCTGCATTGGCCATTAGCGTTACCGCTTCATCAATTACCACATAGAGCATTGGTAGCTTGATATTCTTGCGTTCTCGCAATTCCCAGATGTTCTCAACGCCATTGGAACGTAATAACTGTTTCCTGCGTTCCCCTTCACCGTATAGGACTGCTTTGAGGATTGCTAAGGCTTCATTGTCGTTGTGCCGTCCACATACATGGGGTAATAATGCGTATGTGAAGAACAACATACTGTCTTTCGGGTCAATGATTAAGAACTGTATATCTTCGGGTGTATTCATCGTACACAAGGAAAGAAGAATACTACTTACATAACTTGATTTACCACTTCTAGGCTTACCTGCTATCAACATGGAAGTTATCTTCCTCGCGTCTAGCAACTCAACTTCACCTAACTCCCCGATACCTGCAATGAAGGGGAAGGTTTTCTTATTGAAATAGTCCTCAACGGCCTTAATGGTAAATACATCACCGATTGTAACTGCTGTAGCTGTCCCTTTGGGAATCGTTGCTATGAAGTTTACACCTACTGTTACAATTTTAACCTCTGATAAATCTTCTGGGCTCTCTCGAAAAATGTTGGTTGCTTCACGTTGTAGCTCTTCTGCCTTGACCTTTACTTTGGGCCTGTTAAACGTCACTTCGTAGCAGTAAAAGGTCTCAACTACTTTTGCTAACTTACACTCAATATCAGGCGCTTCTGCTTTCGGGAAAAGAATTTCCATTGCTTTATTCAAGCCTGCTCCGATTTGCAATGCACTTTCACTCATTAGGTCAAGCTCTTTCTTGTCTGCAAACCCTTTCGTGAGTGTTGGGAAGAATGGCTTGAAGATGTCCCATAACATTCTTCTTGTGACGATTGGCACGTTACTCGGTACGGAATCAATAATTGAGTTGTAGTCTGTGTTCGTTGGTGCTGCGGGAGTAGGTTCTACTTGTTCGGGTTCACTGAACATTTTGTCTAATTCGTCGTCATCCCCTAATAAGCCCATGCTGTCTAACAGGGAATCATAATCACTGTCATCGTCATCATCTTCGTAACTGTAATCGTCATCTGAGTCATCGGAGAGACTTTCAAATCCACCTTGCGTTACGTTGGCTTCTTCAAATTCTGGTAGGTTATCAAAACTGCCGCCTGTCTCTGCAAAGTCTCCACCAGAGGCTCTTAGAAAAGTCGAGAGTCCTAAAGCAAATAGGCCAGAGGCTAATGTTAATAGGCCGCTTAGTAGGGCTGCACCACCCATGCCACCAAGCTTTAAAAAACCTATGTTACCGATAATTCCAATGATGGTAAAGATAAATCCTGCTCCGGCAACTACTGTTCCGAACTTTAGCCATAAATTTCCGATTAAGGCCCAGTCATCAATATTTCGGTTTTTAAAACTCTTGAGAAACTCGATTGTGAAATTTAATGAGGTTTTTCCTCCTGCACCAATGGCTGAGAATATTGCGTCTGAAACGTCCTTCTTCTGAGGTTGCTGCTGTTGTGCAGGTGTTCCGAACCCTGTTTGTCCGGGTGTGGGAACACCAAATGTTATTCCCCCGCTGTTTGCAATGGAGTCAAGCCCCCCAGCAGAACCACCATTCATAGGTGCCATTCCACCGCCTACGCCCATACCGCCAATCCCGAAGGAGAACTCATCCATTGATGAGTCTATATCAAGAGAAGCGTCAGGCTGTCCGGTGTAGTCTGAATCAACATCAGGTGGACTCTGTATTGTTGCCTGATTAGCTAAATCATCACTGGTAGCTCCACCAATTTTCATGGGCTATCCTCCTTGTTAGAAAGGTTAAAGTATCAAACAAAAGAGAATCACGAAAATTGATACTACAACTGCTACTGCAATCATTTTCTCGATTGTCTCTTTTGTGAAATCCTCTTTAAATGTGTAGGTGTAAGTTCCTGCAACCATTAAAAGCGAAAAATAAAACACGGGAAATTGCATTTTGCTTACTCCTTTCTATCTGATAAACTCGGCTGTTCTGCAAATTCACTCTGCGACGTTACTGTCTTACTGAACTACCGAGTGTGACTGTCCTTGTGCTCTCTTGGAACCGTCTGCTCTGTCTGTGGTATACAAGCCCGTTTCAAGGATTGCTTCGGGTATCTCTACTCGTACGATTGCTCGCTCGCTGTGGTCCATTACCACGCAGAAGGCTTTGTAGTATTTATTCTCAACTAACCGCTTCGTTAGCTCTGTACTCTGCTGTCCCCCTCTGGACTTCTTCTTTGAGTTCTTGCGGTCCGCATTAGCACTTGCTATACGCTCTAAGTCAGGGAGCAGGTCGAGCTGCTTTGTCTTGTTGCAGAACCGTTCACGTACATCGGTATCTATGATTGCTCCAATACACCATGTCGTTGTGTTCTGACGAATTGTCTCGCTTGACGGGTCATCACCTAGTATTGCGTTTAAGTCGTTTGTGTTTATCATAATGATGTCACCACGCTTACGTCCACCAGTTACAATGTTACAAACGATTTCTGTACTTCCGGGAACTTTCACATAACGCTGATACTCTTCAATGATTTTCAGGTTCAATGTTTGACGAACATATTTACAGTAGTTTGATACCTGGTTCATGATGTTTGCTACACTGTGCTGTTTGAGCTGTAACGTAGTAGCGTCGATTTCGCTTGCGGTCTTACCTGTCTCACCGAAGCTGAACAGTATAAAGTTTGCTCTTAAAAGGTTGTCGATTTTGATTGGATGGAGGAATGTTCCATAGCGACTCTCACCCTCAACGAAAAAGGTCTTTAAGCGTTCAGCGATGTCGATTGCTGCTCTATGCTTTAGGTTATCATTTGCATCGTCTCGGAATGTTTGTTTTCTTACGTAAGTGGCTATCTGCTCATAAACCATCGAGAGTCTCATGGTCTTTGACCGTGCCCATGTTTGGCTGTCATCTGTAACTAAGTGGGTGTCATAGAGTTCCTTGATGGCCGCACTGATTACTGCTTCTTCATATGTTGAGAGTTGCTGGGAGCTGTCTCCCTTTATCATAATTGTCAGCATTTTCGTGGTGACATTGATTGCATTGGCTTTTAACCCCTTGTCTACATCAGGTTCACCCGTAAGTTCTGGAATAATTAAGGGGTCGCTATAAAGGCCGTTGCCTTGTCCAAAATCAATCATAATTGCGTCATTTGGGTCCCCTGCCTTGATGTAGGCGTATATCTTTCTGTACTCATCACCCTCGAAATCGACTACCATTGTCGGTATTCCTAGTCCGACAGCCCAGAAAATTTTATCTTTTACAAAGACACTCTTCCCAGCTCCGGTTTTAGCACTCACTATCCAGTTCTCAGCGCCGTCCTTGTTGGCAAATACGTCTTTGATTACGGGAACTCTGCTGTTTACATCCATTCCTACGGTGAGACCACTAAAACCGATTTTACCCTGCTTGTAGCTGTTAAACCTTGCTAAAACATCATCGGTGACAATTTGCTTTGGAATACGGCTCGATACTTCTTTTACGTAGCGCAGTGAAAGGGGATAAAGTGCTAAGAGCCAGTCTGATAGGTTTACTGATAAACCTCGAATCTGTACGTTATTGCTTGCGGCCCATCGCTTGAAGTTCCGTATGGCAAGCTGCATTTTATAAATATACTTGTTTTCTTACCCTGGGCGAACAGTTATCTTCACTACCATGTGTATCTTACATAGCCGGCGCTTCTGCTCAAGCTCTGCTTTCTGTAAGTACAACCAACTGGCTCTCATGCTCAACTTACGGTCTACTTGCTCTTTCTTCTCTCGGTACTCAAACTCGTCTACATCCGTGTCCTCTACTGTGAATTTCGCCCACGCTTTCTGACGGTTCTTCATACGGTCTGATTCCCACTCGATTGTGTGTGGCTCCATAAAGAGGAAGAAGTCTATCTTCACACCGGCCTCTAAGCAATTCTGGCGTATACTATCTATTACTCTTTCGTCAAGCCAGTAGGGGAACCGCTTAATCAAGAAGTATTTAGAAATATACGTTGAACTGCTGACGGTGTTGAAGCCAACATCTAAGCTGTCCATTTTCAGGTCATCCTCAGGCTCTACAATGCTGTCTGCCTCGTAAAGCCCGGAAAGGATGTAATCGTACATGGCTAACTTATCAAAGAATTTGGAATGTTTCGCTCTTCTTTTGGCTGCCTTTGCTTCTGCCTTGGCAGGGTCTTTTGTCCTGTTAAACATCTTGTCGCCCCTAACTGTCTATGTTTCTTGAGCTGGTTGATTATCTGCCTATCTTTAAACCTACCTTTGTGAGTACATCATCAAATACTCCGTTGCCGGTAGAGGGGTTTATCAACTTGAACCACTTTGCAAATGCAGCGGCGTCTGTTGTGGGCTGATAGTCAGCTATTCTTCTCAGCTCGATTGTGTTATCCTGTGTGTTGTTGCTTTCGGGAATGATTGAGGGATTGCCAATTTTCCCGTTGGCTTTGATGTATGATAAATACTCCTTTGCAGAACTAAATGTGAAGAACTTTGATACATTCGGGCCGTCCAGCAAGTCGTTCTTCTGACCTAAGCGGTCAATGATAACAAAATATTCGTACCCTCCGCTTGTCAACATATCTGCAAGGTACGTAGGGTTTACGTCCATAAATACCGTTGTGTCTCTGCTCTCTGCGTCAAGTTTCTCGGAAAAGTAGTTTTCCTCGCTGAATACATGTAAGCCTGAATAAATTGAACTGAAATCCTTGCGGCTGTCGTAAATCATTACCTTGACTTTGCCGGAGGACTTGCCCCGTCCCTGATGGGTGACTGCTTTCTGCATGGCCATTACAAGATACTTGATAAACGAATTAAAGTATTTCGGTCTACCTACTTCTTTGAAGTACAGCACCGCTTTTGCTTTGCAACCTGGGATTGTGCCGATACGGATTGTGTTGTAGAAGTTGATACTCACTGAATCGCCTTTATCAAGCGTCTCACGGAGGTGCTTGTTATCCAGCTCAAGCTCCTTTGCTTTTTCGGAGGCTGTTGAGAACTTTTCGGCATATGATTTTACCTGCCCTTGAAGCGTCTCATTCTCTTGGCGAAGCTGTGAGGTGACTACTTCTTTATCACGGAGCTGCTCTGAGAGTCTAGCGGTATTCTTCAGCGACTTATCAAGCTCTGTTCTCGCTTTCTGGAGTTCATCGTTTACCCTGTCTAAGTCGTCCTGTCGAATCTTGGTTGTTGGGTCTAATAAACCTTTGAGTTCCGCCATGACTCCAGGTACCTCGTCAATCAATGTCTGGTTGTTTGCTACATATTCTCTTAACTCGTCAATCCTGCCTTCGGCACAGAGCTGCTTGATTTCTAACAGCATATCGTCTAACGAATCAACTGCTACACTCGAACGGTTGACATACATTTCAACTTCTCGCCTTGTTGGCTTACGCTGGAGAAGCTCGTCACAGTATTCTTTCGTGAGCTGTACGCCGGGAACCTCTTTGTAAATGTTGTAGCACTCGTACTGCAAACACAGGTTCACGATTGCTTGTGTAATATTTGATTCCTCTGCACCGAGTAGCAGTAAAAGCTGATTGTTATTGTTTCGGAGAACTGCTTTTACGCCACGATAGTAGTCTACAAGTCTGTCGTTTGTTTCTTTGTCGAGGTATATTACTACTGTGCTATTGGTAGCGTTCAACAGTTCAGGGTTTGTGATTTGTGTTAATCGAAAGTTGTCGTCTATTACTTTTCCAACGGATAATCTCATTTGTGTGTCCCTCTCTGTGTTTTGCTGAATTATCTTGTTGTTCTAAGAGCGGCTACTATCTTTAAAGTAGCCGGCTCATTGATTTTTGTTTTGTGTCTGATAACCTGCTGTTTGTGTGCTGACTCGTTCAATTTATAAACACGCTTGCAGAAGGTCCTGGAACATCTTCTCGCCATTTGCTGTGTCGCTTACATAGCTCTTTGAGTACCAGAAAGGTTCGAAGTTTTTATTGTAGGGAATTACGCCAGAAACCTTGAGGTCTGCAAAATGGAACTCTGTGTCACTTCCTGTAAGCTGTGCAACCACTTCGTCAATTGCTTGGAGCAGCTTGTTTGTATCATCAACCTTGCGCCCTAAGAAGGTGTTCATGCCATCCTCACGATTAAGTATCAAGTTACCACGATGGAAGATAACTGATTGTAAGGCTTCATCCTCTACATTTGTAAGGTTCAACATGAAATTCACCATTCCGTGTGTTGTTGCTTCTTCAACAAAGATTAAGCTGTCGGCACTGTCAATAAAGTCTGTAAACTGTGATTTCAAGTCTTGGAACTGAACGTCTACAATAACAAAGTTGTAAGCGCTGGTCAATTCGTGGATGAGCCTGTTAAACTGTCTGTTGTTTACAACCTCATCTGGCCTAATTGAATCGCTTCCTAGGCTTGATGTAATCATGTGTAGGCCTGGCCTAACTACGTCAAGGTATCTTGAGAAATCTGTGCCGGAACTATTCAATGCTCCTACATTGTTGCTGCTGTCATTCATGCGGCTGTGTACCATGTCTGCAATATCGAGATTCAAGTAAACTTGGCCTTTGCCGATTGTATCGAGGTCAAGAACGCATATGCTGTAGCCCATTTTACAAAGAAGGTTTGCCATGTTACCGGCTATCATCGTTTTGCCTGTTCCCGGCGAGCCTGTGAACACAAGCATAGCGCCTCTGTTTCTGTATAAGGCTAAACGCTTTGTTAAGTCGGGAGCTGCTTTTGCTTTCTTTGTGACCTTGCCTTTCACTGTGACTTTGCTGGTATCAACTTTCTTGCCTAGTCCCTTGCCGCGCCCTTTGGCCATACCTTTGGTCTTATTGTCAAATAGGTCGGGGGTTAAGTCTGGCTCGTCTTGTGGCTCATCGTCTTGTGACTCGTCATCAAATAAACCGTATGCGTCATCGTAATTCTCGGAACTCTTCACGGGGATTTCCTCCTGCTCATCGGAATCATCATTATCTTCCAGTTCCACCCCGAAGTCTCCATCAAACTTGTCTGACCCCTCAACGGGAGGCTGCTCATTGACGACTTTCCTGCTCATGGCTCGTTTCTTTGGCTGGGGAGCGGGAGGAAGTTCTTCGGGTTCATCGAAGTTGTCTGAAAACCCGTCCATCCCGTCTGTCCCGTCGCAGTTATCATCTGCTGGAGCTATCATTCCGGGATTTTCGAGTTCTTCTTCGGCTTGCTTCTTACCGAGCTTGCGCTTCTTTGTTGCTGACTGAGGTGTGGATGTTGGTTCTGGTTCTTCGTATTTCTTGCCGAAGCCGAATAGGCTTTTCTTTTTTGGTGCGGGCTTCTCTACTTTCTTTGCAGGCTGCTTTTTCGTTGCAAGTCCACGCTTCTTTGTTTTTGCTGGCGGCTCTTCAGGTTCTGGGGCTGACTGCTGTTGGCTGAACTCGTCAAATTCGTCGAACTCACTGAACTCATCTGTGGTAGCTTCGTCGTAGTTGTCGGAATCGTCGTAATTTTCGGGAGGAGTGCCTTTAAACTCGCCTGAGCTTGCGTTTTGCTGCTTGTGACTCAGGCGTGTTGGTTGGGGGCGCTCGAAGTCGTCTTGGAAGCTGCTTGGCTGGGGTTCGGGAGGTGTGTCGAAACCTCCGAAGCCGTCTGAATCACTGTCGGAAGCATCGTTAAAACCTCGGAAGCCGCCGAAAGAGCCGAAGTCGTCTGTATTATCATTGTCAGGGTGCTGGTCGGGTTGATTGGGGTTTAAATCTTCCCCTTCGTCCCACATACGGTCGCTTAGGTTTAACTGTTTGTACGCTTCGTTTGGGTCTGGCCCATAATCGTCATCATCTAGGCCATTTACACCGCCTACTAGGGTGCCACCGTAATCATCGTCATCGTCTGTGCTATCATCCAGGTTCCCAAAACCGCCGAAACCGCCTTCGATGTCATCGTCTGAACCACAGAAAAACACTGCGGGGTCATCTAAATGGCTTTGGTCATCCAGTGCTACTCGCTCCAG
>ERZ1090880.858-NODE-858-length-15801-cov-9.575384_pt1 | contig 15801 bp, 14 predicted proteins | sample MGYA00478471_ERZ1090880 | MGnify/ENA primary metagenome ERZ1090880 (study PRJEB33644, sample SAMEA5815734) | chicken gut metagenome | biome: Chicken; feature: Gastrointestinal Tract; material: Caecum | place: Ireland | collected 2019-01-01 | study: A study of the... | reverse complement strand
TTATTGTAGCTTAGGCAAGAGATGGAAAGAAGCCCAGCCGGATGCTGGGCTTCCAGCCAAAATATATTGTAATAGGAGGCGAATACCATGGCAAAGAAACGGGCCAACGGAGAGGGCAACATCAGAAAGAGAAAAGATGACCGGTGGGAAGGACGCTACACCGCCGGGCACGATCCGGAGACGGGCAAAGCCATCTGCAAGAATGACCTAGGCAAGACCCGGGCGGAGATAAAGGCCAAGCTGAAAGCAGCCGTCGAGGAAACCAAGAGCCTGGACGTGACCAAGGCGGGAAAGTACACGGCAGGCATGTGGATGGACAAGCGGTTCGAGAATTACGTAAAGATCAAGGTTCGTCCATCAACCCACCAGACCTACCGGGGGGTACATCGACAACCATATCAAGCCCAATATAGGGAAAAAGCTCACTTCTCTGGAGTTACAGAAGCTCTATAAGAAGCTGTTGAGCAGCGGGAGGATCGGCAGAGTTGAAAGCAAACACTAGGCCAAGGGTCTGAGCGCCAAGACGGCGCGGAACATCCATCAGATTATCGCCTCAGCCATGAAACTGGCGAAGGAGCAGAAAATCATTGTTATAGATCCAACCGAGGGTTGTGCCCTACCCAAGTTGGAACACAAGGAGATGAAAACGCTGCCCATCGAGCCGGTGACCGCCTTCCTCCGGGAAGCCAAGGAGAGCGGCGTTTTCGTGATGTACTACGTAGAACTGGCCACGGGTTTGAGAAGAGGCGAATTGCTCGGCCTGAAGTAGGAGGACATCGATTTCGAACACGGAAATCTCCGGGTGAAGCGGCAGATCGCCCGGATCGACGGCGAAATCGTGGAGGCACCCCGAAAACTAAGAACGCCTATCGGACCCTACCGTTGGCAGAGGACACCATTCAGGTTCTGAAACAACAGAGAAAGAAAGGTGATAGCAGCCCCCGGGTGTTCCTGTCTTCCTTCGGCGGGCCCATCTCGCTGGGCAGTGTCCTCCACATGCTCCACCGGGTGCTGAAGCGGGCGGGATTGCCTCGGGTCAGGTTCCACGATCTCCGGCACACCTTTGCCACCTTGGCTCTTCAGAACGGAGTAGACATCAAGGCGGTGTCCGGGATGATGGGACACTTCTCTGCCGGGTTCACCCTGGATACCTATGCCCACGTCACGACAGCAGCCCAGAAAGAAGCCGCCAGGGCCACGGAAGAGGTGCTAACGGCGGCACTGTAAACGCCCCACATTCTCACCGAAAAGCGGGAAGGCCTTGGCGCGGAAAAGCCGAGCCAAAGCGCATTTTTCCCCGTCTGGGCCACAGGTTTGGCAGGGGCCGGACCATGGACGTCCGTCGCCGGCCTTCTGGGCCATAGCCTGCCCGGGCTCTAAAGCTACTGTGATGCAGCACTTTCTTAGTTGGGGCAATTGCGTATCCCAGCAGGTACAGAGCGTTCATTAATTCATTAAAATAAATATATTTGTTCTACATCATTGGCCAATTCTCCCAAATGCAGAGGTATGGGGACGAAATTAAATATCCAGGCAGTCTGGCGGGAAGGGAACACGCGATCTTGGCAAACTCCTTCTGGGAAGCGGAAAGAACTTCAATAAAAACCGGAAGTCCTTATGGCACATCTGCCCCAAAGCGATATGGCGTCATGGCGACCTGGAGTACGCTAATGATTCCCCGAACGGTTTCGCGGCTATGAAATTCCAGCTATATTTGCTCTTTTGCTTTTTCCATCTCTTGATGTGAGGGCCGCCGCCCGGGACAAGGTTCCTTTTTGATCTCCGGAAGTAAACAAATAGTGTGAAAAACCAAATATTTATTGACAAATTTTAAACTCTTGATAAAATAAGCGTGGGCCTTTATCAGGCTTATGAAAAATGGGAGGTTAGTATGAAAAGAGTAATCAGCACCCTGCTGGCAGCCGTCATGCTGCTGGCACTCACCGCCTGCGGTGGGAACAGCACGGAATCCACGCCCAGTGACGGCAGTTCCGATTCCACCAGCGATACCTTCAAGATCGGCATCGTCACCGGCACCGTCTCTCAGTCTGAGGACGATCGCCGCGGCGCCGAGGCATTCCAGGCGATGTATGGCGAGGACCGCGTTGTCCTGGCCACCTATCCCGACAACTTCACCGATGAGGTGGAGACCACCATTCAGAAGATCGCCGGTCTGGCTGACGATCCCGACATCAAGGCCATCGTCGTCAACCAGGCTGTCCCCGGAACCACAGAGGCGTTCCGTCAGATCAAGGAGCGCCGGCCCGACATCCTGTGCATCGCCGGCGAGTCCCATGAGGACCTGCCTGAGATCAGCTCCGCTGCGGATCTGGTCTGCAACAACGACTTCGTTGCCCGCGGCTATCTGATCATCCGCACCGCCCACGAGCTGGGCTGCACCGACTTCGTGCACATCTCCTTCCCCCGCCACATGGCATATGAGACCATGAGCCGCCGCGCGGCCGTCATGCAGAAGGCCTGCGAGGAGTTCGGAATCGCATTCCATCAGGAGACCGCTCCCGATCCCACCTCCGATGTGGGTATCGCCGGCGCCCAGGCCTATATTTTGGAGAAGGTGCCCGAGTGGGTCCAGACCTACGGTGAGAAGGCCGCCTATTTCTGCACCAACGACGCACACACCGAGCCCCTGCTGAAGCAGCTGTTCCAGTACGGCGGCTACTTCATCGAGGCTGACCTGCCCTCTCCCCTGATGGGCTATCCCGGCGCTCTGGGCCTGGACCTGACCGAGGAGGCCGGCGACTTTGAGGCGATCCTGGCGAAGGTCGAGGACGCCGTGGTCGAGGCCGGCGGCGCCGGCCGGTTCGGCACCTGGGCTTACTCCTATGGCTATACTACGTCCGCCGGTCTGGCACAGCATGCCATGAACGTCCTCAACGGCGAGAGCGATCTGACCGATATGGATGACATCGCCAAGGCCTACGAGGTCTTCTCTCCCGGCGCTGCGTGGAACGGCTCCGGCTACACCAACGCCACCACCGGTGTGAAGTCCGACAACATCTTCCTGGTGTATCAGGATACCTATATCATGGGTGATCCCGGCCACTACATGGGTTCTACCAGCGTGGAGGTCCCCGAGGAGTATTTCACCACCGCCTAAAATATTTCTCCAACAGTTCATTCAAAACAGCAGGGGGAGGAACTCTCCCTGCTGTTTTCGGAGAAGGAGAAAGGTAAGGATATACTATGGAAAACAACAACGCTCCTTTGTTGGAGATGCGAAATATCAAAAAGGACTTCTTCGGCAATCAGGTCCTGACCGACATCAACCTCACGCTGCAGGCAGGTGAGGTCCTTGGCCTTGTGGGAGAAAACGGCGCCGGCAAGAGCACGCTGATGAAGATCCTCTTTGGTATGGATGTGATCCGGGAGACCGGCGGGTATGAGGGCGAGGTGCTGATCGATGGGCAGGAGGTCAAGTTCTCCGATCCATTTGACGCATTGGCCGCCGGGATCGGCATGGTCCACCAGGAATTTTCCCTGATCCCCGGCTTCACCGCCGCCGAAAACATCCTGCTCAACCGGGAACCCACGAAAAAGGGCATCGTCTCTGAGGCCTTTGGCCCCCGGCTGAATACGCTGGATTATAAAGAGATCCAAGAGCGCTCCGCCAAGGCCATCGACAAAATGGGCGTCAAGATCAGCGGCGACATGGTTATCAGCGATATGCCGGTGGGCCACAAGCAGTTTACGGAAATCGCCCGTGAGCTGAGCAAGGAGAACCTGAAGCTGCTGATCCTGGACGAGCCCACCGCGGTCCTGACGGAGAAAGAGGCCGAGGCACTGCTGCAGTCCATCCGGAACATGGCGGCCCAGGGGATCTCCGTGATCTTCATCACCCACCGCCTGCAGGAGATCCTGTCTGTCTGCGACAAGGTCGTCATCATGCGGGACGGGTATGTGGTCAAAGACAGCCCGGCCAGCGAACTCGATGTGCCTGAGATCACCAGATGGATGGTGGGGCGGAATGTGGAATCCGCTCACGCCGCCGAGGCGCGGGAGCTTCCCGACGCCCGGACCATCCTGTCCATCCGGAAGCTCTGGGTGGACATGCCCGGCGAGATCGTGCGCAATGTCGACCTCGACATCAAAGAAGGGGAGATCCTGGGCATCGGCGGCCTGGCAGGCCAGGGCAAGCTGGGCATTCCCAACGGGATCATGGGCCTGTACGAGGCGGGCGGCACCGTGGAATTCGACGGCAAGCCCATCCCCCTGAACAACCCCAGAGCGTGCCTGAGCGCGTCCCTGGCGTTCGTCTCTGAGGACCGGCGGGGCGTCGGCCTGCTGCTGGACGAGTCTCTGGAGTGGAATGTGGCGTTCTCCGCCATGCAGATCCAGAACAAATTCCTGCGGAATTTCGGTCTGTTCAAGTGGCGGGACGATGGGGCCATCCGCGCCGTGACCAACAAGTATATCGATGAGCTGAAGATCAAATGCACCGGATCCCGGCAGAAGGCCAAGGAGCTCTCCGGCGGCAATCAGCAGAAGGTATGTCTGGCCAAGGCTTTTGCGCTGGAACCCCGGTTCCTGTTCGTGGCCGAGCCCACCCGCGGCATCGACGTCGGAGCCAAGGCTCTGGTGCTGGAGGCGCTGAAGCGGTTCAACCGGGAATTCGGCGTCACCGTGGTGGTCATCTCCTCCGAGCTGGAGGAGCTGCGCCAGACCTGCGACCGAATCGCCATCGTATCGGGAGGAAAGATCGCCGGGATCCTACCGGCCAGCGAGTCCTCCGAGGCGTTTGGCACGCTGATGGTCAGCCAGGTGGTATAAGGAGGGCATCATGGGCAAAACGTTAGAGAATCAATCCACAGTCCGGGGCTTTATCGACCGGTTCGGAATGCCCCGGCTGATCATCGCCGCGTTTGTCGTGCTGCTGTTCGTCATGGCGCCCATCGTGGGTGCCGACCTGACGATGCAGATCGGCAACGTGATCAACCGCTTCAGCTGGAACGCCATCCTGGTGCTGGCCATGGTCCCCATGATCCAGTCCGGCTGCAGCCTGAACTTCGGCATCCCTCTGGGGATCCTGTCCGGTCTGCTGGGCGGCACGCTGTCCATCCAGCTGGGCTTCACCGGGGTCACCAGTTTCTTCATGGCCATCCTGCTGGCCACCCCTTTTGCCGTTCTGGTGGGCGGCGGCTACGGCTGGCTGCTGAATAAGATCAAGGGCGGCGAGATGATGATCGCCACCTATGTGGGCCTGGCTTCCATTGCATTCATGTGCATGATGTGGCTGCTACTGCCCTACACCAGCCCCACCATGGTGTGGGGCCTGTCCGGCAAGGGCCTGCGTACCACCATCTCTCTGGAGGGCTTTTACGACAAGGCACTGGCCAACTTCCTGCCCATCCCCATCGATCCGGAAAACGGCCTGTATTTCCCCACCGGGAGTATCCTGTTCTTCGCGATCCTGGCGCTGGGGATCTGGGCCTTCTTCCGCACGAAAACCGGCACGGCCATGACCGCGGTGGGTTCCAACCCGCTGTTTGCCAGAGCCGCCGGCATCAATGTGAACCGGATGCGCCTGCTGTCAGTGATCATGTCCACCTGGCTGGGCGCAGTGGGCATCCTGGTCTATCAGCAGGGATTCGGCTTTATGCAGCTGTACATGGCGCCCAACAACATGACGCTGCCCACCGTGTCCGCGATCCTGATCGGCGGCGCTGCTGTCAACAAGGCGTCGATCCCCAACGTGATCATCGGCACGATCCTCTTCCAGAGCATCGTGACCCTGACGCCCACCGTGGTGACGGCCATGATCCACATGGACATCAGCGAGGTCGTCCGCATGATCGTCTCCAACGGCATGATCCTCTACGCACTGACCAGAGTTATGAAGGGGGAGGGCTCAAGATGAAGAACAATCAGCGCGCGAAATTCAACTTGGGCAGACTGCTGCAGGACAACATTGTCCCCGTCATGTTCATCGTGATCTGCATCATCTGCTTCCCCATGTCCGGCTATTCCCCGACCTATCTGCTCAACGAGCTGGTCACCCGCATGGGCCGCAACACCTTCCTGGTCCTCAGCCTGCTCATCCCCGTTATGGCGGGCCTGGGCATGAACTTTGCCATGACGCTGGGCGCCATGGCGGGTCAGATCGGCCTGATCCTGGTGTCCGACTGGCAGATCTGGGGCATCCCCGGCATCATTCTGGCGATGATCATCTCCATCCCCATCTCCATCCTCTTCGGCATCTTCTGCGGCAACCTGCTGAACAAGGCAAAGGGCCGGGAGATGATCACCAGCTATATCATCGCCTTCTTCATGAACGGCGTGTATCAGCTGATCGTGCTCTTCATGATGGGGCCCATCATCCCCATCATTCATGACACCCTGAAGCTGCCCCGGGGCTATGGCATCCGCAATACCGTCAGCCTGCTGAACATGCGGCAGCATCTGGACAACCTGCTGGCCATCAATGTGGCAGGCATCAAGATCCCGGTGCTCACGTTCCTCATCATCGGCGTGCTCTGCCTGGTGATCGTCTGGTTCCGCCGGACCAAGCTGGGCCAGGACATGCGGGCTGTGGCGCAGGATATGGAAGTGGCCCGCAATGCCGGCATCAACGTGGACCGCACCCGCATCATCGCCATCGTCATGTCCACCGTGCTGGCGGGCTTCGGCATGATCATCTATCTGCAGAACCTGGGCAATTTCCCCACTTACAGCGCACACACCCAGATCGGTACCTTCAGCATCGCCGCGCTGCTGGTGGGCGGTGCCTCGGTGGAGAAGGCCTCCATCAGCAACGCCTTCCTGGGCGTGTTCCTGTTCCACCTGATGTTCATCATGGCCCCCGCTGCTGGCACCGCCGTCACGGGCGACTCCATGATCGGCGAGTATTTCCGCACCTTCGTCTCTTACGGCGTCATCACCGTGGCGCTGATCATGTATGAGGCACGGAAGCGCAGGACCAGGAGCGCCACCAGCCATCTGCTGGCTCTGGCGCAGCAGGAAGAGGAGGCAAGAGCGAAATGAAAAAGCGCAATGTTATGTTCCTCTGCCTGCTGGGCCTGATCCTGGTGGGGATCGGCGGCGTCATGATGGTCATTGGCCGTGGACACACGGTGTACTTTGACAACAAGTCCCTGGATTACGAGGGCAAGACCTGCGAATCCCCCTATAAGATCGAAATCTATCAGGGCGACAATGCCGACGGCGAAGCGGTCGCGAAGCTCTACGACGGCGAGCGCGGCTCCGCCACGCAGATCGGTCAGAAGATCACCGTCACCCTGGTCGTTACGCAGGAGAAGGGCGGAGATGAAGAGGAGCCCGCGGTCTATACGATCGATCTTCCCTACAGTATGGACGGCCCCGTGATCAATCTCCCCGCCTACCTCGCGGGGCTGCCCGAGGAGGCCTATCTGTCTGAGTTTATCCCGGTCGTCACGGAGGAACCCGAAGAGGAGACCACCGACGATGAACTGGGACTGGGCGACGATATGATGCTGGGCGATTTCTGATCCGGCTGAAGGACCCACGTACAGCCCATGCTGCAAAGCATGGGCTGTACTTCATGTAAACAGAGACCCGCCGGCGTGTCCGGCGGGCAAGAATGAGGAGGCATTTTATGTCCGTTCTATCCGGCCTGAAACCGGCCGATGTGTTCGACTATTTTGAAAAGCTGTGCGCCGTGCCGCACGGCAGCGGCAACACCAAGGCGATCAGCGACCTGTGTGCGGGCTTTGCCCGGGAGCTGGGCCTGAAGTACCGGCAGGACGATGCCAACAACCTGGTCATCTGGAAGGAGGCCTCTCCGGGCTATGAGGGGGCTGCTCCCATCATCCTCCAGGGCCACATGGACATGGTCTGCACCAAGACGGAGGACTGCACCAAGGATATGGCGGTGGAGGGACTGGACCTGATGACCGACGGTGAGTGGGTCTGGGCCAAGGATACCACGCTGGGCGGAGACAACGGGATCGCCGTGGCCATGATCCTGGCCATTCTGGCGGACCCGACCCTGGCCCATCCCCCCATCGAGGCGCTGCTCACCACAGATGAGGAGACGGGCATGGACGGGGCCGTGGCCCTGGACTGCTCGGACCTGAAGGGGCGGAAACTGCTCAACCTGGACTCGGAGGAGGAAGGGGTGTTTACCGTCTCCTGCGCCGGGGGCGTCCGTCTGGACTGCCTGCTCCCCGGTACGGCGGAGGGAGCCGCCGGCCTGGCGGGCTATGAAGTCCTTCTGGACGGCCTGCAGGGCGGCCACTCCGGCTCTGACATCGACAAGGGCCGCGGCTCGGCCAACCAGCTGATGGGCCGCGTGCTCTACTCCGCCATGGAGCGGATGCCGGGCATCCGCCTGGCGGACATCCGGGGCGGCCGCTTTGACAATGTGATCTGTTCCAAAAACTGTGCCCGGGTGGCGGTGCCCCTGGACCGGAGCGCCGACTTTGAGGCGTTTGTCCGCGACTTTGCCCGCGTCCTGAAAAACGAGTACGCGGCCAGCGACGGGGGGCTCTCCCTGACCTGCCGGAAGGCCGAGGTGCCGGAGGCGATGGACGTCCCGGCCACCGAGCGGATGCTCCATGTCCTGCTGGCCCTGCCCCAGGGCGTCCAGGCCATGAGCATGGATTTCCCCGGCCTGGTCCAGACGTCTCTGAACCTGGGCGTGATGGGCATGGAGGCGGACGGCCTGCGCATGACCGTGTCCGTCCGCTCCTGCATCGCCTCCCAGAAAGCCATGATGGTCCAGCGGGTGCGCTCCATTGTGGAGTATGCCGGCGGCACCGTGTCGGCGCGGAACGACTATCCCGGCTGGCAGTATGTAAAGGAATCCGCTTTCCGGGATCTGGTGCTGGAGGCCTATCGGGATGTCAGCGGAAGGGACGGCGCGCTGGAGGCCACCCACGGCGGCCTGGAGTGCGGCCTGTTCATCGAGAAGATCCCGGGCCTGGATGCCCTGTCCATGGGACCGGAGCTCCATGACGTGCACTCCGTCCGGGAGCGGCTCAGTGTGCCTTCTACGGAGCGCGTCTATCGTCTGGTGTGCGAGATCCTGAAAAGGAGCAAGTGACTGCCGGAAGTTCCCCAGTGCGTGCGGCAATGTCATTAAATTATTGTTCAAGACAGGCAAAAGCCCCACCCTTCTGTTATTTGAACAGAGGGGTGGGCTTTTTTGCCAAATTCTGGGGAAATGCAATTGCAATTGCGACGCTATCGGTTAGAGTTGGGTCGGAAACACAAATAGCGGGTTGCCGCCTGCGGCCAAGGACCGAAGAGCAGAGAGAAGGAATGCGCTTTTGCTCAATGCCGAAATTGGCGATGCCGTTGACAAAGAGAACGCCGTCTCCCGGAGGGCAGAGAAAACGACCCCCGTTGGCCCTGCGAGCCGCTGCGGGCCTTCTTCCGGAATAGAATCTAAGCCCCTCCTTGCCTTTTTAAAGCAAATTGGATCTGAATTTTGACAAAAGATATAATTTGTCTCAAATTCTTTTTTTCATAAAGCATCATCAGATGGTAGGAAACTGCTAAATCCCTATAATTGTCGCAATGGATATGCGTACCATCTATAAATTTTGATAAAATGCACAAAATAGCTAAAAAATTTAGGCTAATTAGATAAATTTGGGGCTTAGAGAAATAGAAATGTTGACAAATTCTGAAATTAATAATATCATTTAGCTATAAGCTGTCAGACAGCTGCTGTCGGCTTATAATGAAGTAATGGATCAGTTGGAGGAGGAGTATATGAAAAAATTGCGATGGGTATGGGATAATTTTGAAGAAATCCTTCTGGTTTTGATTATTGCAGTTATCACATTGGCCTCCGGGCTACAGGTTGTATGCCGCTATTTGTTCAATAGTTCCCTGACATGGAGCGAAGAATTGAGCCGGTATTTGTTTGTGTGGACGGGGTTCCTGACACTTAGTCTTTCTATCAAAGCCCACTCGATCATCTCGATAGATGCATTTGTCCTCTGGATGCCTAAGCGTATTCGTGCTGGGCTCAATGTCCTGGTATATATTTTTTGTGCAGCGGTGTTTGCTGTGCTGTCAGTCAATGCATATCACATGGTAACCTCATCAACGGGGCAGGTCAGCCCTGCTATGGGTCTGCCATTGGCTATTGTTTACATTGGACCATTGCTGGGGCTGGTTCTTTCTATTATCCGGTCTTTTGGCCGTGTGGCACGTGAATGTAAAGTGGTGATTGGAAAGGAGGCGGAGTAAATGTCTTTGGTTCTTTTCTTTGGCGTATTAGCCATTCTATTAGTGCTGACGGTACCTATTTGCGTATCTTTTGCATTTGCAACATTGCTTCCATCTCTCTTCAATTCGGATTTCCCTTATACAGCGGACGCTGCAATACGCTCTATGGTTAGCGGCTTGAATAACTTCCCGTTACTGGCAATCCCTCTGTTCATCATTGCGGGAGTGATCATGGCAAAGGGGAAGATCTCCGAACGACTATTTAATGTGTTTTCGTACTTTATCGGCAATAAAACTGCCGGCCTGCCCTGCGCGGTGACGATTACCTGCCTGTTCTACGGGGCAATCTCCGGGTCTGGCCCCGCTACTACGGCGGCAGTGGGTTCTATGTGTATCCCGCTGCTGACCAGCGTTGGATATGATCTGACTTTTGCTACCGCGCTGGTAGCTGTGTCTGGCGGTCTTGGCATCATTATTCCTCCGAGCATCCCTTATATTATGTACTGCAACGCTGCGGGCACCTCTATTTCTGAGCTGTTTCTAGCAGGATTTCTTCCCGGCGTATTGATTGCCCTGTGCCTGATGGTCTATTCCTATATCTACTGCAGGATCCATGGTGAGGACAAGGCCAAACTGAATGCCCAGTGGAAAGAACTGCGGTCTCGGGGCTTTGGTACTGTGCTGAAGGAAGGCTTCTGGGCTTTGCTGTCTCCGGTCATTATTCTGGGAGGTATCTATGGCGGTATCTGTTCTCCCACCGAGGCAGCCACCATTTCAATTTTTTATTCATTGATTATCAGTGTGTTTGTTTACCGCACCATCAAAATCCGGGATCTGCCCAAGATCCTGCTGGAAGGTGTCCATTCCTACGCCCCTATACTGATTATTCTGTCTGCAGCTGTAGCTTTTGCCCGTGTGATTACTCTGATGAATGTGGCGTCTATTGTCAGTGAAGTTGTACTAAGCGCAATCTCTTCTAAGGTAGTCATTCTTCTGCTGATCAATGTGTTGCTGCTGTTCGTGGGCATGATCATGGACACCGGTCCAGCCATTCTTGTGTTTACCCCCGTGCTGCTGCCGGTAGTAAAGGCCCTTGGGGTCGATCCAATTCACTTCGGCATCATCATGTGCGTGAATCTGGCGATTGGCTTTGTAACTCCTCCCATGGGCGCTAATCTGTTTGTCGCCAGTAACTTGTCCAAGGTCTCCGTAATTGATATAGCCAAAAAGGCGGTCCCCTTTATTTTAGCCTTCCTCGTGGCACTTCTGATGATCACTTTTATCCCTGAGATCAGTCTATTCTTGGTCAAGTGAGGACTTCGGGTATTGCCCGTTTACAGTTCTGAGTATTTTATAAGGAGGATAATTTGCATGAAAAAGATTTTCGTAATGCTTCTGACTCTTGGACTGACGTTGTCGCTGTCCGCATGCGGCGGTACTACGGGAGATGGAACTGCTGCAAACGATGAATCCACCGAAGGTACCACCTACAGCTTCACTGTGGGCACTAATACGGCAGAAGATTCTGTTAACCAACTGCTGGCAGAAAAGTTCAAGGAACTGATTGAGGAGCGATCAAATGGGGCAGTCAATGTGACGATCTACCCTAACGGTGCTATGGGTGGTGATGCTGAACTGACAGAGTCCTGTATCGCCGGCACTGTTGATTTCGTCATCGGAATGACCGGCTCGCTGGTAAATTACATTCCTGAGGCGGCACTGTTCGATCTTCCCAATGTGTTCCCGGATTTGACTACAGCCCGGGAGGTTCTGGACGGACCGATCCTGGCCGACTTACAGGCCGCCTATGAGGCTGGTGGACTAAAGCTGTTCGGCTACGCTGACTCCGGTTTCCGCGTTATGTCCAGCAACAAGGCTGTCCGCCAAATGTCTGACTTCTCTGGTATCAAGATCCGCACAATGGAGAACCCCAATCACATCGCCTACTGGCAGGCACTTGGCGCTAACCCCACGCCCTCCGATTTCAGTGAGCTGTATATGTCTCTGGAACAGGGCACTCTGGACGCTCAGGAGAATCCCTATGATCTGATTGTGGCCAACAAGCTCTATGAGCCCCAGAGCTATATCATCGAGACCAACCATCTGCTGCACACGCTGAACATGGTTGGCAGCAAGGCTACCTATGACGCTCTGCCTGCTGATATTCAAGAGTTGATCTCTGAATGTGCCGCAGAGGCTCATCAGTATGCCCGGCAGATGGCGGACGAGCGGATTGAAAGCCAAAAGGCTACCATTCAAGACGCTGGTTTGGAGATCATCACATTGGAGTCATCCATGATTCGGGAGATGGCCGATACCGCCTCCAACGTCTATGATTTGGTCCGGGAACAGATTGGTGACGAGTTAGTGGACAAACTGGTGGCCCAGGTAGAAGCGGTTTCTGCTGCAGAATAAACCAATGCGGGCAAGAGAAGGGGGGAGCCAATGACCTCTCCCTTGTCTCTACAAAATTTTTGCACTGCGCTGATATGCAGATGCACTTGTAAACCCCGGAAATAGCTGGTAAAATATTTTTAAATTGGTAATATGGGCGGGTATGGAGCGGTATACAAGTGCCAATCTGGAAAGTTTTTAAATTTGCAGCGCATCTGCACGAAAAGCAATGCGTGGCCAGCCCATATATCGAAAACTGTGATAAGGGGCATACGGTTGACTTATGGCTCTGAAACCCATTAAAAGAGTGAATATCGCAGAGCAGGTCTTTGAACAGCTGCGGGAGCAGATCCTCCACGGAACATGGAAAGAAGGAGAGAAACTGCCATCAGAACAGGAGCTGACTGAGACACTGGGTGTTAGCCGCAGTTCCGTCCGTCAGGCGATCCGCACCCTGGCAGATTACGGGCTGGTAGAAACTCGGAACGGCACTGGAACATATGTCAAGCGGCAAATCTCGGGCAATTATATGATGAACATCGTACCGCTGGGCGATTTGCAGACCGAGGACATTGTAGAAGTGCTGGACTTCCTGTGCCTGATCGAGGATAGTGTGGCGGCCATGGCGGTGGAGTGCTGTACCCCGGCGGATTTGTCTGATCTGCAGGAGATCCATAGCCGTCTGCTGACTGCCAGAGACCAGACGGATCTGGAAGCGCTGACGGCTATTGATGTGGAGTTCCACTCCAAGATTGCTATGATCACCCAGAATTCCCTTGTGATTCAGACATACGCCCTTTTACTTGAGTTTCTGCAGCCGGCCATGCGCCGTATTTACATGACCCTGGGCGCGGAGGAGGGCATTCCCTACCACGAGCGCCTGATCGAGGCATTCTGTGCACATGACGCAGCATGCGCCAAGCAAGTGATGCATGACCACGCCCAGAATCGCCGGGAAAAGTTTTTAGCTACCAGAGAAAGGAAGTGACCCATGAAAATTACAAGCATTGATATTTTTCTCCTGCGACATGTCGGCGAAGATTTTTCCCCCTTTCCTTTTCGCCCTGTCGTTTGCCGCGTGAATACGGACGAGGGGATTTACGGCTACGGTGAGGCCGGGATCTCCGTGGGCACTGGTGAAAATGGCGTAGCCTACATGCTGAAAGATCTCGCCCAGATGACGTTGGGAAAAGATCCCTTGTCAAACGAGGTGATCTGGGAGGAGATTCACAACGTCCTCCGCGGACATCTGAGCGGTGGCGGCGTGACGGTGTATTCTGCCATGAGCGCCCTGGATACTGCCATGATGGATATCAAAGGCAAAAAACTGGGCGTCCCTATATACGTGTTGCTGGGAGGAAAGCACCGTGACAAGCTGAAATGCTATCTCTCTCAGTGCCATCTGGGTTATCTGGACGATTTTAGCCTGCAGGCCACACCGGAGCAGTTAGCAGAGACTTGCGATAGGATCCGGAAGGATGGATACTCCGCCGTAAAATTTAATGTTCTAGCATTTGACGAAACCGGAAAAAACCTGCCACGGGAGACCACCACCGGTCCGCTGGACAGGGCGACTCTGGACCTTGTGGAAGCCCGTCTTGCAGCAGTCCGGGAGCGATGTGGAAATCATCTGGATATCATCCTGGAAAACCTCTGCGGCACAGATGTCACCGCCGCTGTTCAGTTAGAACGCATAGCCAGGAAATACGGTGTACTCATGATTGAGGAGGCTACATCAAATTTTAATCCGGCGCTCTATGGTGAGATCGCCCGTAGGATCGAAACGCCGCTGTCCGCCGGGGAGCGTGTCCATACCCGCTGGGGTTTTGAACAGCTGCTGCAGCAGAGAGCTATCTCCGTTATCCAACCGGATATCACCAACTGTGGCGGCATGGCGGAGGCTAAGAAGATCTGCGATTTGGCCCACATCTATGATGTCCGCGTCCAGTGCCATGTTGCCGGCACCCCAATCGCAGAGGCCGCCGCGATCCAACTGGAGGCTGCCATCCCGAATTTCTTCATCCATGAGACGTATCAGATGGCAGCACACCCTGACTGTGTCGCCTACGGAACCCGTACCTATGTGCCGGAAAACGGCTATCTGACTGTGCCGGATCTGCCCGGCCTTGGCCAAGAGCTCTCAGACCAGGCGATTGCGGAAGCTTTGGGCCATATCATCGTGCAATCGGCATGATTTCGCCATCGGTCATTTTGCGTAAGATAAAAATATGTGCTGAAGTTTATATGCGAGTTTGCCAACAGCTTTTACAATTTTAGTACAGATTGTACACTCCTGCGCTCTGTTATTTGCGGCGCAGGAGTGTACATATATAGCATACTTCTGCCCCGAAACGCTTTGCGGGGGTAGGGTCAAAAATGCAGAGTGGGGATCACCTTTGTAGCTATTTTCCCGGAATACTTAGAGGCAAAAGCAAAGAGGGAGGTCACCTTGGGGATGGGCACGGTTTTCTGCGGCTTTGGCCCCACGGCTTCAGCGGGGGGCCACAGAAATTACGGCACTGAATTCAAAGAGAACACTGTCTCGCAAGAGCGGAGAAAACGCCCCAATTTGCCCCTGTGGGCCGCTGTGTCGGGCGAATGGGGCGGGGTGGCATCCGTAAACCCGCCGAGGCAAGTTTGCAGCCATTGTCGGCACCGTGTGACGAAAATCAGTGGCAACTGTTGGAACACGTTTTTCCCCAGAATCGTGGGTGAACCCACCGGTTGAAGGTATAGCAGGAGAAAGCCCTGGCGCTTTTATGGCGCCTGGGCGGTCACTTCCGCCCGCAGTGCGGGCGGTTTCCGGGGACGGAGGCTGACGCTTTTTCGGAGAGAACGTGATCTGGTTGACGCTGATTTTTGGAAAAGAACAGGAAAAGCCAGCAGTTGGGGGATTTTCTGTGACGCTTATTTGGGATGTCAGCCTTTTAGCGGGGGCTGAGCAACTCAGGGATTGCGCTGCCTAAACAAAGATAAAAGCCCTGTCCGAGAATCGATATGCTCTCAGAAAATATGAATTGTTTGATAACTCCGGGCCGTGCCCCTGGCTATTAGACCCACGTCGTGGTATGCTTTGCCGCTGACAGGAGGCGACACGTATGGCGAAAAAGAGAGCCAACGGAGAGGGGAACATCAGAAAGAGAAAAGACGGTCGATGGGAGGGCCGCTACACCGCCGGGCACGATCCGGAAACCGGCAAAGCCATCTACAAGAACGTCTTGGGCCGGACCC
>ERZ1090880.855-NODE-855-length-15840-cov-9.789357_pt1 | contig 15840 bp, 9 predicted proteins | sample MGYA00478471_ERZ1090880 | MGnify/ENA primary metagenome ERZ1090880 (study PRJEB33644, sample SAMEA5815734) | chicken gut metagenome | biome: Chicken; feature: Gastrointestinal Tract; material: Caecum | place: Ireland | collected 2019-01-01 | study: A study of the... | reverse complement strand
GGACATCCAATGGGAGGAGTCCAATGAAAAAAACGGTAAATGTAAGCAGCGGAAGAGAGGTAGCGGTGGCTTGGATGGACTATTACCTGAACAGCTTTCAGCTCCATCACGATAAGGCGGTGGAAGCGTTGGCATCCCAGCCAAGCAATGTGCGTGAAAATCTGACGTATCTTGGTTATGCATGGTTAAAAGCATTGTCCGAAATCTGCTATTTTGACGCGCGCAATGAGGCGTCGAAACGTCTGGCAGATGACATTATAGGACAGGTAAGGCAGGAACCCAAGCTGCACCAGCTTTCCTATGATGGAACTACGGAAATCGAACTGGACTTCCGCGATGATGAGCAGGCAGCCTGGCTGTTGCGATGTTACCTGTGCGCAGACAGTGGTAACAAGTATCAGAGTTTTTTGGACCACGCCATTTATTCTCACCGTACCCTGCAGCAGAACCTGACCCGCTTTTTTCTGGAATGGTTTGTCAGGGCCGCCAAGCTGGATCGGTCTTCGTTCCTGGAAAACGCGGGGGTTTACTTACGGGGCTGCGTACTGCCCTTTATTTGAGAGGTGAGCGCGATGGCAAGCCTGCCGGACTGGATTTTAGAAGGGATCAGGACCAAGGAATTGTATGAGTGGCTGAACTACGGCGGCGAACTGGTTGGCTGGTTTTCCAACCAGCCATTTGCCAAAGCGATGATCGGCAGCCTGCTTCTGATTTATGGGAGCGGCAATGACGCGGAAACGGATTTCATCCAGTACCATACCCTGAGGCTTTGCGGGATTTTCCGAATCACGGACAGATGCCTTTACGAAGTATCTCCGATCTTATATCAGGTATTTGGGATACCAGAGGAATTTTGCTTTCCGGATAAAGAATACCTTCGGGATGAGCTGGAGGAGAAGGTGACGTACCTTGGAAGGCAGATGCTTTTGCAGGAGCGGGAACGCCTGATGGCCGAATCCGGTTTTCAGGTAAAACAGTTCCTGCCACGGATCGACAAACAGCAAATCCGTCTGGCAGCAAAACGGTATGTTCAGATGGGAAAGCATTCCGGGGATATTGCCTATGAGCCCAGGTTCCGGTTCGAGGAGCCCGGAGGGTTTTCAGATGCTCTTATGCTTCAGTATTTGGACGATGAAACCAACACGGTCCGGAAGACGGCGGAAAACTGGCTGAAAAAAAGCATCGCCGTTATCATCCAGAAACAGATTTACTATGGATGCATCCGGGAAGAGCTGTCTGAGATGGAAGCAGCCGCCGCACACAAGAAGCGAGCTGCATAATGGCCGACCTGAGAGGATGGAACGCGAATAAGAAAGAAATGGAGGAAACGAATCGATGAGTAAATACAGCTATATGAATTTGAACCAGAAGATGATCAAAATCAGGAAGAAGATCCCTGCCCTTATCCGGAAACGCTACAGCGAGGACGTGGATTACGATTTCGTAAAGCTGGATGACATCAACCAGTTTTTAACACCGGCTTTGAACAAGTACGGCGTGGATTTTGACATCCTGCGGGAAATCCCCACGCAGCAGGATGCGTCCGGACATGCCCAGTTCCTCATGCAGGAAGGGAACCTGTGGAGGTATGAGGCAGACCTTGAAATCTGCTGGACCAACGCGGATCACCCAGAAGAGCGCAGCTATTCCGTCCTGCATTTGGTAGGGACGAATGATGTGCCGGATAAAGCCAAGGGAACGGCCATGACTTATGGATTAAAATATTACCTTTTAAACAAGTTCAATATCCCGCAGAACGGAGACGATGATCCGGATATGAAGGGGAAGCAGACGGAACCGCCGGAAGCGAAAGCAGAGGAACCGAAAAGCAAAGCAAATCCTTCTAAGAAGAATCCTGGTGAACAAAAAACAACGAAGGAAACAGCCTTTCCTGTGGAAGCGGACTTGGAAGAAGGCCTTGGAAACGCAAAGGATCGTTTTTCCGGGAAACCAGATGCACATGGCCGCAATGGAAACGCGGTATCCGCAGGAGGAAGAAACGCGGAGAAACAGCCTTCTGCGCCGGTCAGTGAAAAGCAGGACAGGCAAAGCCAGAATGCGGGGAAGATGACCGCAGAGAAGATGGACGGCCCTAAGAAACAAAAAGAGACAGACGAGGGAAGAAAGACCGTACCAGAGGAAAGCAGGCGGGAAGAGACGCCGGTTCATTCCTCAAGGGCCATCACACCACCCACACCACCGGTTACGCGGCCCTCTGCTTCAGAAGAGGAGGAAGAGGAGATGGTATTCTTTGAAGCGGAAGATGATGAAGACATCACGAAAAACTCGGAGGAAGAAGATCTGGCAGACGGTTTCCGGAGCGTGACAGAAGAGGACCAGATTCCTTTTGAAGAAGACGGACAGGCAGAACTTGACCTGCATTTGGAAGAGGAAAGGGTAGACAGTGAGGTGGAAAAAGCAAAAGCGGTCATCTGCAATTTTGGTGTACACAGAGGCAGGCCTATGAAAGAATTGCTGGAAACGCCGGAAGGAAGGAAAGCACTGAAATGGCTTGCGGAATCTTATGCGGGAGCCAACCAGAAGATGAAAGCAGCGGCCAAGGTTTTAGTGGAATCAGACATTTATATGAAGGACGCAGCATAACTGCAATCAACGGGCCCCAAAAAAGGGGCCTTGCTTTTTGGAAAGGAAGGAATCAGCATGGGATACGAAATACCATTTACCATCGCGGATGTGGCGGCTCTTTTGTCTATCCGGCGGCTTCGCGGCGGTAATGAAGACGCGTTTGGAGTGGAGTGTCCTTTTTGCGGGGATACAAGAGGAAAGTGCAATCTATGCGTACAAAAGGACGGTGAAATGAAAAATGTATACCATTGCTATCATTGCGGCGCTGCAGGAAATATGCTTACCCTGTACGCAGACCTGACCGGTATGTGCGGATATGACCGTTACAAAAGGGCGTATCATGAGATCAAAGAGCGCCTGTTTTTAGGGCATGCAAGCGGGGGAATGCGGATCGAAAAACGCACATACCGCAAAAAGCCGGCACGGCCAGACGATCAGCCGGCAAGTGTGAAAGCGGGATACTTGGATCAGGTGTACCGGGAAATGCTCTCCATGCTGGAATTAAGAACGGAGCACCGGGAAGATTTACTCCGGAGGGGACTGTCCCAGGAGGAAGCCATGCGGATGGAAGCGGACGGCTATCGGAGCACGGATGCGGGAAAATCCCAGCAGATCGCAAGGGCGCTTCTTGGCAAAGGGTATTCCCTAAAAGGCGTACCGGGTTTTTATCGGAATTACCAGGGCGATTGGGAGGCTGCTTTCTATCCGTCCAACCGGGGGTACTTATGCCCGGTAAAGAGCGTAGATGGGAAAATCAAAGGTTTCCAGATCCGATTGGATCATCCCTATAAAAAACGGAAATACCTTTGGTTTACCAGCAGCGGGATGGATGGTGGAACCTCCAGTAAAAGCCCGGCAGGCTTATCCGGAAGCATCCGGGATAACACGGTACGGGTGACGGAAGGAATTTTAAAAGCCGAGATCGCCGCTCAAAAAACAGGATTGGCGTATATCGGAATTCCGGGCGTTTCCAATTACAAAGGGCTGTATCAGGTATTGGAGCAGTTAAAAGGTCAGGGCCTAGAACTGGTATATGAATGCTATGACATGGAAAAGATGATGCCATTGGAATGCGGCAGGGATTATGATGCATCCTGCTGGTCGTGTCCCTGGAACCACTTCGCGGTTTCCAGGAGCGAGTGCCCGAAAAAGCGGCAGAAACGGGACTGCATCCGTAAGGGCTGCCTTAAGCTCTACGAAATATGCAGGGAGCTGGATCTAAAGTGCAGCCGTGTGGTCTGGGATACGAATGCCGATGGGATGTGGAACGGAGTATACAAAGGGATCGATGACTGGATCATGTGGGAGGAGCAGAACCGAACCCATTTCGGGACACAGGCCGCATGACAGATGGGGAAGGGCAGGTGCCAGCCGGATGCCAAGAGCCGATGCTTTTGGCGTGCTGAGTCAGCCGCTTGCCCATTTCCTGTATTCGTGATAACAAAAAGGAAATGGCTGCGGGAAAGGAGTGATACGGTGGCTAAAATTTTCAACGTGACAGGGCCATATATCCCCACAAAAAAAGAAACACCGCTGCAAAGTAGAAGAATGGAATGGATAGAGTGAATTTCCGGAAGAGAGACGGATAATTTGCTGCAGAAAAGAACGGTATAGATATGGGAACTCCCTTTGAAAGCATAGTTGCTGAATGGGGAGTTCTTTTTTTAACCTATAAAAATTTAAAACGTGGACGGACAAAAGGGACGCTTCTGGCAGGCGTCCTTTTTGTCTGCCCATATATGGCAGAGGAAAGGAGAGATGGAATGCGGATACGGGATGGACCGGCATAAAAAGCTGCCGGTAACAAATCAAGTCATGAAAGGAGAAATCGTATTTGGAGAAGAAATCAAGGAAAAGATGGCTTGCGGGTGCGCTGGCTGTTGTTATGTGCTGCTCTGCGCTCCTACCAGCGGGAACTTATGCAGCATCCGCCGAGACAGAGGGAATCTACCTGGAGGCCGGGATCGAGACCCAGGCGGAAACCGAGGCACAGAAAAGCGAAGAGGAGCTTATTTCGGAGATAGAGGCAACGCCGGATCTGGCTCTGACGATTACGGCGGGGGAAACGTTTGACGTCAGAACGGATTTTACAGGACTGAACCTGAAGGATGGGGAAACGGCAGAGCTGAAATTGGCAGAAGCAGAAGACGGCACCAAGTTTGACGTACAGGTTCCCGGCATTTATAAATGCGTCTATCAAGTAACTCCCGTAAGCGGAGAAGCCTATCTGGTGGCGCGGAATATTACCGTAACACCCAGGGAGTCTGAAACATCAGGAGCCGGCGGCCAGACGGGAAACGATGGGGATACAGGTGGAACAGAAGAAGGGGAATCGGACTCGGAGCCTGACCCGGAAAATGCGAACGGGATTTTTGACACAGAAGCGCTTCCTACGGAAGGCACAGAGCCTGTAATGGAAACACCAGCTGAAACAGAAGGAACCGGCCAGGCGGATCAGGCACAGGGCGGCGAAAACATTCTGACGGAAGGGCAGACAGAAGCGACAGAACCAGCCCAGGAAGAAACCGCGGAAAGTGAAGCACAGACAGAGCCGCCTGTCACGGAAGCAGAATCTGAAGCAGAGTCAGAAACAGAACCAGGAACGGAAGCGGAGAGTACGGAGGGCATCACGGAAGGCCAGACCGAAGAGACCCAGGCACCTGTGGAGGAGACCAGGACGGAAACAGAAGGGATGCCAGATTCTGAAGCGGAGAGCGAGACGGCAACAGAAACAGAGATCCTCTCAGAAGAAGAGCTGGATAAGGAGCTGGAAGCGGCAGCAGAGCAGGATACTTATGACGAGGAAAGCGGACTTACCTTGGGAGAGGTCATGGAGCAGGCGGTAGAGCAGGAAGTCAATCTGCTTGCGCTGGATGCCGGGGAGACCGTCTCCTTTATGGCGGTCAATACGGCGGCAAGGTCCACCCAGAGTGTAAATGTTACACGGGGAAGCGCATACTATTACGCGGATTATGGGCTTGGTTCCTATGTGACCTATAAGTACACGGTACAGTTTGGCGATATTTCTGCTACGGCCTATTGTGTGGAGCCCTCGAAAGGCTCCCCTGGGGACGGCACTTATACGATCACCCGCCTCAGCGACGGAAGGCAGCTGGCAAAGGTCTGCTATTATGGGACGAAAGCTTCCGGGGAGAACGGATTCTTTGCGGAAAAGCATCCGGATTTTTCCGCAGGCAAACAGTTTATCATTACGCATCTTGCCGTTGCCTATGCCAATGGAAGCGGGGACGCTTTTTCTGGCGCGAATTCCACCGGACAGTCCCTGGCTATGGAGCTTTACAATTATTGTATATCCCAGCCGGATATCCCTGATGTGGATATGTCGTTTTCCGATGCGAACACCACTGCCTATATTGACGGAACGATCCAGAGAACCAAGGAGATTACCTTCCGGGCGGATGAACTTCAGAAAGTGACCATGAAGCTGCCGGACGGGGTGAAACTCCATAATCAGACAACCGGCGAAACCAGTAAGGCGGGAGCGGACGTGGAAATCAGCGGCGGCACGGTGTTTTATTTAACCGCACCCCTTACCCAGGCTTCAGACGTTGGAGCCTCCTGGTCTACCAGGATGAAAGGAAGCATCACCAAAGATTATTCTGCCTATAAAATCAGCACGGGAAGCGGTATGCAGGATCTGGCCCTGGTATTTGGCGAAGGGGTGACGACCGAGAAATACGTGGAATTCCAGGTAAACTGGGTGGAACAGTCCAAAGTAGAGATTATCAAGAAGGATAAAGGAAGCAACACGGCAATCGCCGGCGCAATTTACGGGATCTACAGCGATGAGGCCTGCAAAAACCTGATTGTCCAGATGCCCGCAACGGACGAAAAAGGAGCTTCCAGCGTAACCCTTGACCAGGCGTCAGGAACCGTATACTTAAAGGAAATCGATGTCCCAACCGGGTACCTGCTTGATACCAAGGCATATAACATTGAGCTGGTAGCAGGAGGAACGGTCAAACAGGAAGTGTTTGATGAGGAGCAGAAAGCCGCCCTGACGGTTTATAAAGAGGGGGAGGTTCTCACCGGGGCGGATGTGACCGATAACGGCGTAACGTTCCGGTACGAAAAGAGGAGGTTAAAAGGCGCAGTCTACAACGTGTATGCTGCGGAAGATATTATCTCAGCCAGCGGAAAGCTGATCTACAACAAAGGGGCCCTTGTGAAGGAAGCACTGACAACCGGAGCAGATGGAAGCGCGGTACTGGAAAATCTGTACCTGGGAAGCTACACAATTACGGAGACAAAGGCGCCTGAGAACTATGTGTGCACAGGCGAGAGCAAGACCGTAAAGCTGGAATACGCAGGCGCCAACGTAGCGGTACAGACTGGAAGCGTAACCTTTACGAACAGCAGACAGAAAGCCTCGGTGAGCGTTACCAAACAGGACCAGGAGACGAAGGTACCACTGGCCGGAGGCATTTACGGACTCTATGCCGGAAGCGACATTAAAACAGCGGACGGAGCCGTCGCGGTAAAAAAAGATACCTTAATCGAAAAGGTCACCACAGGTTCCGGCGGAAGCGCTTCCTACGCGGCTGACCTGCCGATTGGATCTGACTACTACATCAAGGAGCTTCAGGCGCCGGCGAACTATCTGCGAAACAGCGAGGAGATCTATACCTTTTCTTTTGCTTACACAAATGATAAGGAAGCATCGGTAAGTTTTACCCATACTTTTTCTAATGAACGGGTAGACGCGACGATACACTTGATTAAAAAGGACGCTGAAACCGGCGGGACGCCACAGGGAGATGCGGTCTTTACCGGAGCGGTCTACGGCCTTTTTGCCAGAGAAGATATTGTGCATCCAGATGGGAAGACCGGGGTATTATTTAAGGAAGGAACCCAGGTGGCAACCCTTACGGTGGATGAAGCGGGAAACGCCGAAGTCACCGGACTTTATCTGGGCAAATACTATGTGAAGGAGCTGACGCCCCCGGTGGGCTATCTGGCAGACCCGAAGGAGTATGATCTGGACTGCAGCTATGAAGGGGATCTGGTAAAAACCATTGAGCGCACGGTAACTTCTACAGAAGTAGTAAAAAAACAGCCCTTCCAGCTGATCAAAGCCGCGAATAACGGACAGACGGATGCGGAGCTTTTAAAGGGAGCCGGATTCTCCGCCTACCTGGTGAGCGATCTGAAGAAAAACGAGGACGGAAGTTACGATTTCACAGGAGCCAAGCCGATTGTTATAACAGCGGATGGACAGACTGAGATGTTTACGGATGAGAAAGGATACGCCTGCTCGATCCCCATCCCCTATGGGACCTATGTGGTGAGGGAGACGACCACGCCCCACAACTTTACTCCGGTAAGAGATTTTATCGTCACGATTTCGGAAAATAATACGGAGCCCCAAACCTGGAGGGTGCTCCTGGATGACGAGTTTATGGCAAAGCTAAAGATTGTCAAGAAGGATGATGAGACAAAGCAAAGCGTCCTGATTCCCAATACGGAGTTCAAGGTATATGACCTGGATGCGGGAAAATATGTGGAACAGGTCACTACCTATCCATCTACAATCGTGCATAAATCCTACTTCACGGATGAAAGCGGCTACTTAATCCTTCCAAATGCCCTGCCCTGCGGGAATTACCGGATTGAGGAAGTGACCGCGCCCGATGGCTATGTGCTAAATCCCCAGTATGTGGAGATCCAGGTAGACAGCAATACCGCATACGAAATGGACAGTATCAGCAATGACGCGATTATCACGGTATCTTATGAAAACCATCCGGTGAAGGGAAAACTGGTGATCAAAAAAGCCGGGGAGGTTTTGGAATCCTTTGGGGAAGAGTTCAAGTACAAGGAAGCATCCTTAGCCGGGGCAGAATTTGAAATCTATGCGGCCGAGACCATCTACACGGCGGACCATCAGGTGGATGAACAGGGCAATCGGCATGTGGAGTATGAGAAGGATACCCTTGTGGCAACCGTGGTAACGGATGAAAACGGGGAAGCGTCCGTGGATAACCTGCCGCTTGGAAAATACCGCATTACGGAGACAAAAGCACCGGAAGGCTATGTATTAAATACAGAAAGCCAGGAGGTGCTTTTTACGTATGAGGGACAAAATACGCCGGTGGTGGAACAGGAGGTCCTGTTTCAGAATGAGCGGCAGAAAGTGGAGATCTCTGTTCAAAAGCAGGATGCTGAAACAGAAACGCCTCTTTCTGGGGCCGTGTTTGGACTGTACAATCAAGAAGATATCCAGGCAGACGGCAAAGTAGTCGTCCCTGCGGATACCCTGCTTGAAAAAGCGGAAAGCCAGGAGGACGGATTTGCGGCCTTTACCCTGGATCTGCCCCTTGGCCAGTATTACGTCAAGGAAGAAGCAGCTCCAGACGGATACGTTTCCTCCGATGAAATCCTGGAATTTGACGCCTCCTACCAGGGCCAGGAAATCCCGGTCCTTACATTGAGCGCTGTAAAGAAAAATGAGCCCACGCTGGTAGAGTTTACAAAAACAGACATTACCACCGGCACGGAGCTTTCCGGCGCCTCTATGACGGTACTGGATGCGGCCGGGGAGGTCGTGGATTCTTGGGTATCCCAGAAAGGGCAGCCCCATGTGATCAGGCGTCTTCACGTAGGGGAGACCTATACCCTCCGGGAAGAAATCGCTCCCTATGGGTACCTGAAAGCAACAGAGGTTTCCTTCACGGTCCTGGATACCGGAGAGGTACAGAAGGTTGTGATGGAAGACGAGGTCCCGACCGCAAAGCTGATCGTCAATAAAAAAGGCGAATTTTTGGATAAAGTAACGCTTCTTGATAACGCCAAGGGCGTAGTAGAGCATCTGTTTGAATATATTAGCGGCAGCCTTTCCAATGTTACCTTTGAGGTATACGCGGCGGAAGATATCAAAGCGGCAGACGGCGTCAGCCCGGATTACTATGCGGCGGATGAACTGGTGGCAACCATTACAACGGACCAGAACGGGATTGCGCAGATCGAAGACCTGCCCCTGGGGCGCTACTATATTAAGGAAGCGGCAACGGAATACGGGTATGTGTTAGACGAGGAACCAAGATATGTAGACCTTACCTACCGCGACCAGGATACCCCTGTGGTCACCTATGATGAAAGCTGGCAAAATAACCGGCAGCGCGTCCAGGTGGAAGTCGTGAAAAAGGAAAAAGGGACAGAGCGGCTTCTTGCCGGCGCAATCTTTGGACTCTTTACTGCGGAAGACATCCTTGCCGCAGACGGCGATCTTTTGCTGGAAGCGGATACGATCATTGAGCTGAAAACCACGGGTGAGGACGGGAAGATCCAGTTTGTAGCGGACCTGCCGGTGGGCGGCAGTTACTATGTGAAGGAGCTGTATGCGCCGGATGGGTTTGTCAACCTGGAAGAAACCCAGGAATTTACTTTCGAATATGAGGATGAGAAAGCGGCAAAAAGAGCGTATTCCTTTACGTTTGAAGATGAACCCACTTCGATCGCTTTAAGCAAGAAGGATCTGACAAGCGGAGAGGAGCTGCCGGGCGCTTCCCTGCAGGTATTGGATGAGGAAGGGAATGTGGTAGACGAGTGGATCTCCACGGAAGAACCCCATATCATCACAGAGCTTACCGTAGGGAAAACCTACAAAATGGTGGAACGCAAACCGGCAGATGGATATGTAACCGCAGAGAGCATTTCCTTTACAGTGGAAAATACCGCCGAGCTCCAAACGCATGTGATGGAGGATGACGTCACAAAAGTGCAGATCAGCAAAACGGATATCACAGACTCGAAAGAAGTGCCGGGTGCGAAACTCAGCATCTTAGACCAGAACGGGGATGTGGTAGAACAGTGGACTTCCGGGAAAGAGCCGCACTACATTGAAAAACTTCCGATTGGCACTTATACCCTGCGGGAAGAGCAGGCGCCGGAAGGATATCTGGTTGCGGAAGATGTGGAATTTGAAATAGCCGATACGGGCGAAATCCAGAAAGTGGAAATGAAGGATGCCAGGCCCTCCGGCTCCCTGGTGATCAAAAAGACCGACGCGGATACGAAGCTTCCCTTGGAAGGCGTTGAGTTCGTCTTAAAAGATAAGGAAACCGGGAAAACCGTGGCAGAATTAAAGACGGATTCCAATGGAACCGCGGTATGTGAAGATCTTCCCATCGGCGTTTACAAAAATGGAAAGCTAAAAGAAACCACGGAATACATCCTAACGGAGACGAAGGCGCTGGAGGGTTACGAAAGCAGCAGCGAGGAAATCAGTATCCTGTTTGAGTACGTGGATGATAAAACAGAAGAGATCGTCATTACCAAGGAGCTGACAAACACGAAGGTTCCGGAGGAAGAAATCCCGGATACGCCAAAGACCGGAGATTCTACCAATCTCTGGCTCCCAGTGCTTTTACTTCTGCTTTCCGCAGGCGGAATTGCTGCCGTGATCTGGTATATGAAAAAGAAGAAATAACATTGCTTAACCAGGGCTGCCGTGAATATGGCGGCCCTTTTTCAGTACCGATGTTGCGTAAGGGGGATTGATTACAATAAAACATATCAAAGGAATCCTGATCCTGGCGGTATGCCTGATGATTTTTGGTTTCAGTTCCTGTGTGCTCATAGGGATCTGGTGCATGTATCAGGAAGGCGTGGAGGAATATGACGACCTGCAGGAATACGCAGAGGAGGAGACAAAAAACGATGCCCCGGCAGCAGACGGGGAGAAGCCGGCAGCGATTGATTTTAAAGCTTTACAAGAGATCAATGGGGAGGTTGTCGCCTGGATCCGGTGCGAGGCACTGGGGCTTGATTACCCGGTGGTTCAGGGGGAGGATAATGAGTATTACCTGGACCATACCTTTACAGGGGAGGAGCACAGCGGCGGCTGCATTTTCATGGACTGCCGCAATACACCGGATTTTTCTGACGATAATACCATCCTTTATGGGCACAACCGGAAGGATGGGAGTATGTTTGGCTCGTTTGGGATGTCTCTGGAGGGGGAAGTAACGGTGCAGGTGTATACGCCGCAGGGGCTTAACACGTACCAGGCCGTGGATAACCGGATCATTGGAGCTTCCGAAGAACCGTATTATCGGACCAGTTTAGAGAAGGAACAGTTTGCGATATTAAGCAGCGCAGTTTCTGTTCATACCGGGATTCCCATGCACGAGGGAGAGAAACTTTTGACACTGTCTACCTGTAATGGAAATGACCAGGAGCGTCATATCATCCTGTGCCGGAAGACAGCGCCGCAAGAGCAGACAGAAACGGCAGGGTCGGAAAGCGCTATCGAGATAATTACGGAACCAGTCCCGGAGCCTGAGAACACGGCACCAGCGGTTATGGAAGCCTCGGAATAAAAGCGGAAGACGGGAAATGGAGAGCCTTTTTGTGAGATTGAAAAGAATAGGAGATTTGAAATGTTTAAAGGAAAAGGGAAGGAAAGAGCAGTGACAAATATGGGAAATATATGGGTACAGCCAATTCGGTGGTTCTGGTATCCTTATCTTGCGTTTGGGAGGGTGACCGTCCTCCATGGTGTTTCCGGTTCAGGAAAATCCATGTTGGCGGCCTATCTTGCGGCAGCCTGTACAAACCGTAAATGCTTTGGAGGAATGGAAGAACTGGAACCGGGCAATGTGCTGTACCTGACGGCGGACGATGCGCTGTCTGATCTGCTCTATCCAAGGCTTACGGAGGCTGGCGCGGATCTTGACCGGGTATATGCCATCCATGATCTGATCTCTATCACATTGGGGGATAACAGCATTGAGCAGCTGCTGGATACCCACAAGATTCGTCTGCTCATCATTGATCCGATCCAGGAATATCTGGAATATGATGTATATTCCGGGTATCCGGAATTGGTGTATCCGGTCATCTGCAAGTTGGAGAAAATGGCAAAAGAGCATGAATGTGCGGTACTTTTAACCGCTTATTCCGACGGGCCAAATGGGGAGAAGGCATCCGTCTGGCAGTCTGAGTTTGCCGAAAAGATCAGCAGCGTCCTTGCATTGGACCTTCCGGAAGGAAGAACAGGAAAACGCAGGCTCCTGCAGGAAAAATCGATCCTGGCAGCAGAAGGGAAGCCGATTGTTTTTTCATTGAGAAAAGAAAAAATGGAGGAGAACACACAGCCGGACGGGAAAGATCTATTTGTGGACATGCAAAAGAGAATCGGATGCCTGTTCATGTCCGATATGCGGGATAAAAAACGGCAGGTATGGGAAGAATTGAAGCGCTTCCCGTTGGAGGAATATGACCGAAAACAGCAGGAAGACTTTTCCGTTTATGTATTCGGGGTGAACTATGATACGGTTCAGGAGGTTTTAGGCAGCAGTTCTGGACGGTAGAAGGGTGATTGTGTTTTTTAGCCAGGGACAACATCAGGCTCCTTGTGCTCTGGCTACTTTTGAAGAAGGTTATGATTTCTCTGACCTGTCTGAATGACAAAGTTTTTATCCGTATTGACAGAATCAGTTAGTTGCGATGTTTATTTTTCTTTACTCTTTCTGTTATAGGGAGCAGGAATAAGGATGGCAGTAATAGTAATGCAGTGCAGGCAAGTCCCCATGAGACAGAAACTTGTTGTGCTACAAGACCAACGAGAGGACCGCCTATGATGATCTGTCCCAAGGAGTTCAACTGTCCGTTTGTAAAGAATACGGTAGGCCGCATTTGAGTTATTTCATGGGGCGATCTATCCGAGAATAGATGCCAGTATATTACAGCGGATATATTTGGCCCGCCGGTCAACCGGCGGGCTGCTTTTTTTATGCCCAAATATCTTGTGTTCATTTCTGTGCGGCCAAAGACAGGTATCTATGCGTTGCCGTTCAGTCTCCTTCTTCCGGTGAAAAATCGTTTCTGAGTATTCCTTGTGAGATTACATTGGAAGATGCTTATATCTATATTTCCAATAATGCGAAAACTAAGTAAATTAGCGGCTCCATCTTAAAATGCCGGATGCGGCGGCCTGCTGGCCCTGAGCCCGGCATTTTAAGATGGGCTGTTTCCTATACATTTAGGATCGTATGGATAGAAATTGAGCATATCATGTACGAACTATTATTCGACTATCCAATATTCGACACTCCAACTAATTGGTGTTGATTTCAATTTCTTATAGGGTTAAGATTTTATGTAGAAAGTCATCAACAGAAAAAACAGTTAAAGTGATAACAAAAATTAGATAAGGAGTAAAAATGATAAATTTATCGGAATTTCATAATTATGTTGCTTGCAATCAATCAAATATCTGCCAAATGACAATAATCCAAAATGGAAAGGTAATTTTTAACGATACATGGAACGGCTACAAAGTAGATGATACAGTACATACCATGTCTGTTACAAAAAGCATTGTTTCTTTATTGGTTGGCATTGCCATTGAACAAGGATTGATTGGTAGCGTAGACGATTATGTGTTAGATTATTTCCCCGAATACAAGATCAAGAGGGGAGAAAAGACAATTCAAAAAGTTACATTAAAAAATCTTCTGACTATGACAGCACCCTACAAATACAAATCGGAGCCTTGGTCAAAAATATGTGTTCAGGAAGATTGGAGCATTGCCGCTTTGGACTTTTTGGGCGGTAGACGCGGCATAACCGGAGAATTTCAATATTCTACCTTGGGTATTCATATTCTCACAGGTATCATTACAGCGGTAAGCAAAATGACAACAGTAGATTTTGCAAATAAATTTCTATTTGAGCCGTTGTTGATTGCACCGAGAAAAATATATGTTGCGCCAGATGCCGAGGCACACAAAGCGTTTACAATAGAAAAGACACCAAAAGGAAAAATTTGGTTTTCAGATAACAAAGGAGTAGGAGCTGCTGGATATGGTCTTTGCTTGTCTGCCGATGAAATGGCAAAGATAGGATTACTCTGTCTGAAAAAAGGAATTTTTAATAACAAGCGTATTGTTTCTGAAAAATGGCTTAAAGAAAGTATCATAGTTAGACTGTCTTGCGGCAAAAAATTTCGTGATATGAAGTATGGATATTTGTGGTGGATTATTGATGAAAATGAGGGGAGTTATGCAGCTATCGGTAATAGTGGAAATGTTATCTATATCAACCCCCGAAAGGATTTGATAGTAGCAGTTTCCGGCTATTTCAAACCGACAGTGTTTGACCGGATTGATTTTATCAAAGAACAGATAGAGGAGAAACTATAAGCCTTGTAAAGTTAAAACTGATCTGGGCTATCCTGAACAGCCCATAAGAAAACGCCGACTGCAGGGCCAGCAGGTTGTGTCCGGCACTTTCTTATGGGTTTTCCGCTACGCATTTTGAAGTCCTCTCTGGCGGGGATTGGATAATCTGTCCTGCCTGCCCGCCGACCATGCCGGGAAAGCCCTGAAATAGCGGGCTTTTCAGCGGCTTAAATGCGTAGACAGGAGGTATTTTCAACTGGGCCACACCCGGCTACCACAACAAGATTGAGATTTGAAAACACAGGTGGAACTTTGGATTTGTAGGACGCTCATTAACCAAACCGACTCAGATCATTGACGTATTTTAACCGTCTCCCAATAATAACTCTAAGAGCTCCAAGACGTATGGGATGTTCGAGGAAGATAAAGGGAGATACAAAATTCAAATTCGTATACTTTTCTTCAGGTATAATTAGGAAGGAAAAAGTTGACCTTCTAAATCAAATCTAAATAAAGTCATGGTATAATGCGATTGAGGTGATATTTTGACTGAACGAATTTTGGTTATCGAAGATGAAACCGCCATCCAGTCTATCCTTTCGGAGCTGCTGACGGATGCCGGATACAATATAGAAGTTGCAGGCGATGGACTGGAGGGCATAACAAAATTTCGGGAGAAGCCGTTCTCCCTTGTCCTGCTGGACATTATGATGCCGAAAATTGACGGATATACGGTCTGCGAGATGATCCGGCAGGAATCCAATGTGCCGATCATCATGTTGACAGCACTGGATGAGGAAGAAGCTCAGGTCAAGGCATTTGAATTCAAGGTGGACGATTATATCACGAAGCCTTTCTCCGTAAAGCTGGTACTCATGCGGGTGGAGGCAGTTCTGCGCCGGGTAAAAGAACGGGAGGGTCAAGAAGTCACAGCCATACTTTCTTACGGAAATATCCGGTTAGATCGGGAAAGTCACTTGGTTTCTGTTGGTGGAAAGCCCGTCTCCCTCACCCATACGGAATACGGGCTTCTGGAATTGTTTATGCTCCACCCAGGCCGGGTATTTACACGGGACAATCTGCTCAATGAAGTGTGGGGCTATGATTT